>Ga0210057_1002118_pt1 | contig 28809 bp, 31 predicted proteins | sample CryGeyCG2114_010_2_FD_183968 | JGI IMG/M metagenome (GOLD analysis project Ga0210057, IMG submission 183968) | Groundwater microbial communities from aquifer - Crystal Geyser CG10_big_fil_rev_8/21/14_0.10 (SPAdes) (version 2) | ecosystem: Environmental > Aquatic > Deep subsurface > Groundwater ...
TTTCTTAAATTTTCTTAATCTTTCCTTTTCCAATTTTTCCAATTTTTCATATTCTTCATTTAAAAGTGCTTTATCTATTTCTTTATTTAATAAAAATTCTTCTACAGAAGAAATTTCTTTTTGATAATTCAATTTTACAATCATCTCTCCATATCCATCTTCAAAAAGATCTTCAATCATTTCCTTAGACAATCTTTTCCAGCTATACTCCTTGGCATTTGAAATGTCCACTAAAAAATTATCTTTTTCTGGACCTATCCTTTTGATATATACGGTATAATTATCCAGAGTATCCATTTTAGTTACGACTGGACCTTCTAAATCTAGATATCCTTCAAAATCGTAATCTATCTCTAAAGATTGAGGTTCTATCCAACCTTCTTCACCAACTTTCATTTCCAAAATTATTCTTTCCAAATTTTTGTTGAAATTAAAGTTTCCTAGAAGAATTCCCATGAAGAATCTAATGATATTTTGTTTTATAAAAATTATTGTATTTGAAAAACAAGATTAATAGTCGTTTTGAGCAATAATTCTTTTAAACTAAAAATTTCTGTTTTTCTTATGAATCCATTAGAAGACTCTGATATTGGAATTAATTTAAAAGGATTTATGAAAATTTTGGACATGAATATTGAGCTAGAAGAAACTTTTGGATGGTCTTTTTTTGGTACTGAACATTATAAGTACAAGCTCACGACTGATAAATATGATTGGTTTATTTTTCCAATCAACACAAAAATGGGTAAACTTATTTTAAATACAAAACCTAGTGGAAGTGATTATTATTCTGGTCGTCAATACAAGGGAAAATTTATTATTCATTTGCCAAAAGAACTCGGTAAACAAGTTGGAAGCAAGAAATACAAATTAGTTTATCTCTCTGAAAAAGAGGAAATGGCAGAAGGAAGATTAGAGAGAAAAAATTATTTGAAAAAATTTGGATTTTGGGTTGAAGATAATTCTGGTTTGATGAAGAAAATTTTCAAAACGGAGGAAATTTTTTCATAATGTTTTTAGTGGATAGTGTTGTTCGATCTATTATCTGGGATGTAAAAAGAACTCTTCCTCATTTAAATGGACAGCTTTTTTTTGAAGAGCTGATAAATTTGAACCTTTTTGAAAATCTTCAATTTGACGATTATCTCCATAGAGTAAATCAAGAATGGACTGAAGAGGAGAAACTCTTTAAATTTTCATTAGAAAAAATATTCCTTAACAGAAATGCTTTTAATTATTATAATAATTTTTTAAAAAATTTAAAAGAGATAACTCTTGAACGAGGTTATGTGGATACATGGGTTTTAAATCTAAGAAGAGATAAAACTCTTTTGAAATTAATGGAAAATTCTAAAATGCCCGTGACTCTCCTAGGACATTTAGAGGAAAAAAATTTCAAGACTAGAGAAATTAAAATTTTCCCAACGCTTCATATTTACAATCAAAGGGAAGATCAAAATTTGGGAATAAATTCAAGTTATATATGGGATTGGGAAGAAAAAAATGGCATAAACCAGAAGTTTTAGTCTTTCATTTCAATTTTTATATTGACTGACTTTGGAACTTTCATTCTCATTATATGGTGGAGAACTTTTTCATTTGCTGGAAGATCAATTAATCTTTTATGTATTCTCATTTCAAATCGATCAAAAGTTGCAGTTCCATCTCCACAAGGAGATTTTCTTGTTGTAACTTTTAATTTTTTAGTTGGAAGTGGAACAGGTCCAGAAATTGTAATTCCCGAGCTCTTTGATAATTCTTTTATAGAATCGCAAATTTCATTAAGCATTCCGATATCTGTCGAGTTTAATTTTATTCTGACTTTAGCCATAGTCTTTTTATTGTGAAATGCTTTAAAAACCTTTTTATAGTAATTTTATTTAATAACTGAAAGAGGAAAAATGGACAGTACTTTTATTCAACTTGCGGTGATTTTGCTTGCGGCTTTTGTAGTTTCTTATATTGTGAGGACACTTAAGCAGCCTTTAATTATTGGGTATATCATTGCTGGAATGATTATCAGTCCTTTCTTGTTTGGAGCTGGAGCTTCTACGGAGACAATTAATGTATTTAGTGAGTTAGGGATATCATTCCTTCTTTTTATTGTAGGGCTTCATCTAAATCCAAAGGTTATAAAAGAGATTGGGGGGAAATCTCTAATAATCGGATTAGGTCAGATTATTTTGACATTTACTGCTACTTTTTTAGTTTCTAATTATCTCTTTAATGCAGGAATTATCCCTTCTATTTATTATGGGATTGCCGTTTCATTCTCAAGTACAATTATTGTAATGAAAATTTTGTCTGATGAAAGGCAGCTCGATTCACTTCCTTCTAAAATATCAATTGGAATTTTGATTGTGCAAGATTTAGTTGCAGTTGCAGTCTTAATTTTTATCTCTTCGATGTCTGGGATAAATAATTCGAATACTTTACAAAGTTTTGCTGCAGGGGGAATTTTGATAGTTCTTCTTTTCCTTATAGGATATTTTATCCTTCCTAAGATTACTAAAAGAATTGCAAAGTCTCAGGAGCTTCTCTTTTTATTTTCAATTTGTTGGTGCTTTGTGTTAGCTGCTCTTTTTTTATATGTGGGATTTTCAATGGAGATTGGTTCTCTTTTAGCGGGAATTATTCTTTCAATAAGTCCTTATGCGATGGAGATTTCTTCTAAAATTAGACCTCTTAGAGATTTTTTTCTAATAATCTTTTTCATAATACTGGGGCTTAAAATGCAAATTTCACAAGTTCAAGAAGTTATAATTCCCGCAATAGTTCTTTCTGGAATTGCATTAATCTTTAAACCTTTAGTTTTAATGTTTCTGGGAAGATGGCTCAAATATACTAAAAGAACAAACTTTTTGGTAGGTTCTACATTGGCGCAAATCTCTGAATTTTCTTTAATAGTTGCAGCCTTAGGACTTTCAGTTGGACAAATTAATTCAACAATTTTTAATACAATTGTTTTAACATTGATAATCACCATTTTCCTTTCAAGTTATTCAATAACTTATTCTTGGGAACTTTATAATAGATTTTCAAATTTTCTTTCGATATTTGAAAATAAACGAATAAAAAGCGAAAGGAAAGTAAAAAAAGAATATGATACTATTTTATTTGGGTATAACAGAATCGGATTTAGTATCTTAAATGCATTAAAAAGTTTGAAGAGAAAATATTTGGTGGTTGATTTCAATCCCGATATCATTAGTAATCTTAAAAAATTTGATATTCCGGCTTTATACGGTGACGTTTATGATCTGAACTTCTTAGAAGAATTAAATCTTGAAGAACTAAATTTAATAATTTCTACAGTCCCAGATGTAGAAACAAATAAACTTTTAATTGAAACTGTAAGAGCAGTAAATAGAAAAGTTGTAGTTATTTTGAGAGCCCATACCATTGAAGATGCATTAAAATTGTATGAAGATGGAGCTAATTATGTTTTAACTCCTCATTTTTTAGGAGGAGAATATGTTGCAAAAATGATAAATCATTCTAAAAGTGGAGATAAAGATTACAAAGATGAGCGAAATAAACACTTAAGAATGTTGAGAGAAATTCTTTCTAAAGGAGCTAATCATCCTGAAGTTGAAAAGAATTAGTTTACTTTTCTTATTTAATAGTATCTTCTGTTTTTACTTCTTCTTCGTTGTAAAGGTCAAAAGCAACAAAAATTATATCGAGAATTCTTAAAATAAATTCAATTAAGATTATAAAAATTAGATAAGACCAGATGTCTGAAAAGAAAGTTGGGATTAATTGAATTTGTTCAATTATCTTATTAAAATTAAAGAGACCTTGTGAAATTGTAACTGTAAGAAGAGTTAAAGGGATTAATTTTGCCAGTTCTCTTGCAAGATCTTCTTTGTAATAAGCAGTCATTCTTATTGCTGCGACGATTGTTACCGAAATAACTAAAATACTTTCTATTGCTAATCCATTTGTTAAGAACATCAAAAATAAGGTAAATCCTCCAAACCAAAGGAATACCACTATTGGTAAAATTACTAAATATTCTATGAAGTAAATTAACATTCCAAATACTTTTGCAAAAACTGCGTGATCTAGAGAGTTAAACTTTGATAGATTAAGTTTAAGAATATCTTTTCTTGCAATCCATCTATAAAATTTCCAAATAAAAATTGCATAAATTACTAATAAAAGTGACCATAAAAAAAGATTAAGAAAGGTTTGGGCCCATGAAGGAAGAATTTGAGTAATTCCCAAATAAAACTCTTCAAGCAGATTTGCAAATCCTGTTGCTACCCATTCCATTAAAAGGTTATGGTAGAATTGCTTTTAAATTTATTGAGTGCTAAAATTTAAATAGAAGCTTCTTCTTTTGTTGAAATGATTGACATGAATTTTTTAAGAGAAAATCCGAAAAAGGTTAAAGAAAATCTCAAGAAGAAATTTCAAATAGAAAAAATTCCTCTTATTGATGAAATTTTGAAGATTGATGGAAAATGGAGAAAATTAAAGTATGATGAAGATAAACTTAGGTCTGAAAGAAATAAAATTTCTAAACAAATTGCAGATGAAATGAAAGCAGGAAAGAAAAAAGAAGCTGAAAAATTGAAAAAAGAAGCAAAAAAAATTCCCGAAATGATTGAGAAAACTGAAGGGAAAAGGAAAAAATTAGAAGAAGAAATAAAATTAATTTTGTATAAATTACCCAATATAATTCATGATTCTGTTCCAATTGGAAAAGATGAAAATGAAAATGTTGAGATAAAGAAATTTGGAGAACCGAAAATTCCAAATTATGAAATTTTTAATCATGCGGAACTTGCTGAAAAATTTGGAGGAGTTGATTTTGATACTGCAAGAAAAACCTCTGGGAATGGATTTTATTATTTGAGAGGAGATTTATCAAGGCTTCACTCTGCACTAATTTCATTTGCAAAAGATTATATGATTGAGAAAGGATTTGAATTTATTATCCCTCCCTTTATGATAAGAAGTGAAGTTGTTGACGGAGTAATGAGCTTCCAAGAAAAAGGAAATATGATGTATAAAATGGAGGGAGAGGATTTATACTTGATTGGAACTTCAGAACACTCTTTGATTGGAATGTTCATAAACAAAAATTTAAACGGAAAAAATTTACCTTATAAAATCACTGGAGTTTCTCCTTGTTTTAGAAAAGAAGTTGGAGCACATGGAATTGAAGAAAAAGGTTTTTACAGAGTTCATCAATTTGAAAAGCAAGAAATGATTGTTCTCTGTGATCCCGAAGAATCTTATGAGTGGTATGAAAAAATGCTAGAATTGAGTGTAGAAGTATTTAGGCAAATTGGAATTCCAGTTAGAATTTTAGAATGTTGTAGCGGAGATCTTGCTGATTTGAAGGCAAAATCTGCTGATGTTGAAGCATGGAGTCCAAGACAAAAAAAATATTTTGAAGTTGGTAGTTGTTCAAATTTAACAGATGCTCAGGCAAGAAGACTTAATATTAGGGCAGAAAAAAGTGGGAAAACTTATTTTGTACATACCTTAAATAGTACAGTTATTGCTTCACCAAGAGCGTTAATTGCATTGATGGAAAATTTTCAGGAAAAAGATGGATCAATTGCAATCCCAAAAGTTCTTCAACCTTATATGGGCGGAAAGAAAAAAATTGAAATGAAAAAGTAATTACAATAAACTTTTTCCAAGTCTTTCAAAGTAAAAATCAACTCCGTCATGATATCCATGGCTTAGTGTTCCATCCATAATGTTGTATTCTTTTCTTGAAACTATTTTTTCTACGTCTTCTCTTAGTTTGAAATAAAAATCAAATCTTTCTTTCTGAGAGTTAAATTTTACTCCGGACTTTGAAGCAATTTCAATTAATTTGGTTAAATGTGATGTTGCAAAAGCTTTCCCTTCATCATAATCATTTCCAATAAACATCTCTTTCAATTTTAAGGTTTCTGATTCAAAAATCTGTTTTAAAAGAGAATTTTCAGAAGAATTTTTTTTGCTCTGACTAAACCTTTTCCTTCCTAAAGATTTCATTTCTTGTTCTAAATCCATTAATATTATTTTTAGTCCTGATTCTACCCTGTGAGTCAATAAACTTACTTTTGGTCCATTTAAAAAGGTTTCTATGTGAATAAATTTCTTATTTTCATAAAAAAAGGTGGAGGTAAGATCCGAAGATTTTACCTCCGATGTTCAACCGAAGTTAAACGTAAATTAAATGGTTTTGGCGTTTAATTAATTTGTGATTAATCAAAAAAAATATAAAACAAGGAATAATAAAAGAATTATGAGAATTTTTAATTTTTTTAAACGGAAGGCACCAATTGAGGTTGCAAAAAAGCTTGAGGAAGAGAGAATTTCTTCTTCTAGCCTAAAATTTTGGGCTGAGACAAAAACTAAATCTCTTAAACTAAAAGAAAAAGAAGTACTTACCGAAATTTATGGGTATATAGGATCTTTTTCAAAGGAGATTAAAGAAAAGATTGTTCCCGCTAGAAATTTTGATGTTAATTTGAGAAAGGAAGGAGAAAAAATAAAATCAGCTGTTGAAGATGGTAGAAAGAAATATTTGGGCTCTGTTGAAGTTCTTGTGAATAGTTTAAATGATATGAAAAATGAAAATTTAGAAAAGACCATACACGAAACAGAGAGAATTTTCTTGGATTTTAATAAAAGATCTAGAATGGGTTACGAAAGAGCTACAATTCTTATAGGAAAAGAGATGGTTGAATTAAGAAAGAGCATAAACGAATTTTTTAAAATTTTAATAAAAACTTTTGATGAAAAAAAAGATCTTCTTGAGCAGTTTAGGGGGATCTCTTTGATTCAATTGAAAATGGATCAGATTGAAAAAATAGAACAGGATATTCAAAAAAAAGAGAAGGAGATTTCTTTATTTGAAAAAAAGATCATCGAAAGTGAAAAAGAAAACGGAACGCTTATTTCTGAAATAGATTCAATAAAAAAAAGTGAGGAATATGCTGAAAGACAAAAAAATCAGGAGAAAATCAATCTTTTAAAAATCGAAATGGAAAAAGAAATTTTGAGTTTACAAAAGCTCATTGACTTTAAGGCACTTGGAAGATTTTATCATATTTTTGGAAATGAAATGCAAAAAGTGAATGCACATAGAGATGATTTTCAATCTGCTTTTAAAAAAGATTTTGGAAAAGGTATAATTAATCTCCTTGAAAATGCCAAACTCAACAGCGAAGAAATTTCTAATAAGTTGAATCAAATAAAAATTAAAAGAGAAAAATTCATGGAAATTGAAAATAACCTTGAGGAAGATAAAATAAAAGATTTGATTTATTCTAGTGAAAAAATAGTCCAGAATATTAATGAGCTTAATCAAGAAAAAATTCGCCTTGAAAAAGAATTTAAAAAATTTGAATTGGATAAAGAAGGTTTAATCAATGAACTCAAAAAAAGTCTTGAACTGTTTGAAGTTGAATTAGAATTATAAAAAAAGAGAAAAGACTAAAAAAAGAGATAATAAAAAGATTAAAACAAGAAAAATATTAATCCAAAGATGTTTTTGAGTCCCTTTTTTAATTTTTAAATATTCTAATAAAGGTTCAGAAAAGCTGGTTAAAAGGTAGACAGTAAATCCTGAAAGAATTCCAATCATTAATGCAATAAAAAGGTCAATATTTATTTCAATTCTTTCGAGGGTGGACCAAATTTGATCCTACGCCCACACCGTAATGGGAACAAATTTGTCCGAAGTCCTAAACCTCAAAAGCCCTTTAGATTATTAGTTATAGCCTCTTATATGGCTAGGTGTTTGACTTTTTTAAAACTTGTCATTCTAGGTAAAAGAAGTTCCTGCTCTAGTAACAAAATTTTCTTGTTTCAATTTCTTTGGTCTTTCTAAAGTGTTATCTATTGGATTGGGCATTCCTATTCCACTAGGAAATAATTGAACATTTGTTGTTCCGGGGGCATGTCCTATCCAAAATTTAGTCTCAGGTGGGAAATCATCTGTAATTTCTTTAGGAATTTGTATTCGATAATGTATTCCATACTTTGAGGGTTCTGGTTGTAATTTCATAGCTTTGAATTTAGTTTTTTCACTTTTGTTTAAGTTACGGATTTTATCTGAACTCTTTGATTCGTTTAAATCTTTTTCAGTCATTAATTTATTATGACTTTTTGGTTTAAATAGATATATGCTTCTTCTCCTAACATCAATTTTAAACCAAAAGTTCCAACTTAAACTATGTCTAATAATAAAGAAAAATTGATTTTGAACTATTTGAGAAATAGCCATTGGGGAAGCACCCCTAAGGAAATTGCTCTTTATACTAAAATTAATCAAGATACAGTTAAAGGAATATTAAGAAAATTAGCCCATGAAGGTAAGGTAAGGTTATATAATAATTTAAGAGGATATTATGAGATAGTTGAAAAAGAAGACCACGGTATCTTTGACTTTAAATTTCAAAATTGTGTATTGACTGTGGATATTCTTGGATATGATAAAAATTTAGAGCCAATTACTAATAACTTGGATTCTATTCTTAAAACTCGTCTGAGCTTATGTAAAAATACTCACCGAGCAACAATGCATATAAGCAGCGATTATTGTATGGAACTGCCTGCTTTTTTAACTGTAGCAAATAATTTTATTTATGCAATTAAACTTTATACTGGATTAGACGTCTCTTTAAAAGACATTTCTATTTCTACGATTGAATTTAATAAAGATTATTTTAATTTCAGATTAGATGGTCCAAATTGCATAACCTTGTCTTCTTTAATTGCCCAGTATAAATTATATCAAAAAAAGAATTGTGTAAGAGAAGAGTATAAAGTTCTAGTTCCCATGCCATTCACTATTTTGAACCAATTATTAACTAAAACTAGCTTACATGCAGATTTGATGTCTGAAATGGAAAAGAATAATCTCGAAATAGCCGAAATTAAAAAGAGTTTTAGAAGTTTGGGGACTTATTTAAGTTGGATAATAGGGGGGAAACCTTTAAGCAGTTTTAAAGATAAAAATTTACAAAATCTTACAAAATGACGAAATTAAGGGGAAGAAAGAAATTGATGATAGAAACTCTAAAGAAAAAATTTGGGTTTGTTAGTAGGGCTTGTCAAGAATTAGAGATTTCTAGGCAAACTCATTATGATTGGTTAAAATCGGATTTAACATATAAGCAAGAATTTGATATGTTATTCGAAGAATTACTCGATCTTGCAGAAATGAAATTGTTTGAACTAGTTGGAAAAGGGGATTTTAAGGCAATTAAGTTTTTTTTGTCCGCAAAAGGGAAAAGTAGAGGATACTCTGAAAAACAGGAGTTTGAAGAGAGAGAACAAACGAAGATTATTATTGAGCGAGCTGATTAATCATTCTAATTCGATCAATTTTAGTTTGTTTTTCAATTTGATCTCGTGTGTCCAAAGGAGTCCAATTATCTCAATAATTGGGGCAATAATGGTCCAACAAAAGACTATGCTGAGAATTCCCCAGAACCACATAGTTTGATTATTATTACTTATGTTCTTTGTTATTTCTTTTCTTTTCTGAATTCTCTCTTTTTTATCCATAAATCAATCAATTAAGTATTATTTATTAATGTTACGCCTCTGTAACTCCTTCTTTTTAATAATTGTTACGCTTAGGTATCATGAAAAGAGACCTAAAATTAGAGATTTTTTTGAAAAAAAGCAAATTAAGGCAAGAAGTTTGGGATAATCTAACTAAACATAAAACAGCAACGGAAATTGCTCAAGAACTCAAAAAACATCGAAGTTCTGTAAGCAGGGTTTTTTTAAATATGGAAAAAGAAGGATTTATTCGATGTATTAATCCTGAAGATAAAAGTTTCAGACATTACATTAAAAAATAGTTTAAATTTCTGAATTGGTATATACTTAATCCTTAAAAAGTTTGTTTTCTTGCATTTTTTATGGCCGAAAGTAAAGATCAGGAATTAGAAAAAAAACTTTGGCAAGCAGCTGATAAAATGAGAAGCAACATGGATGCTGCAGAGTATAAACATGTAGTTCTTGGATTGATTTTTTTGAAATATATTTCTGATAGTTTTGAAGAAGCGAGAAAGGAAATTGAAAAAGATCCTGATGGAGATACAGAGGATATTGATGAATATTTAGCTAGGAGGGCTTTCTGGGTTCCACCAGAATCTAGGTGGGAATATCTGCAAAAAAATGCTAGACAGCCAACTGTGGGAAAACTCGTTGATAATGCAATGGATGCCATCGAAAGAGATAATTCTTCTTTGAAAGGAGTTTTACCTAAAAATTATGGAAGAGAAGCCCTAGATAAAGTCAGGCTCGGAGAATTAATCGATTTAATTGGAACTGTTGGTTTGGGAGATAAAGAAAGCAAATCAAAGGATTTACTTGGACGGGTCTATGAATATTTTTTGGGACAATTTGCAGATGCAGAAGGAAAGAAAGGTGGACAATTCTATACACCAAAATCAATTGTTAAATTGCTTGTTGGGATGATTGAACCTTACAAAGGGAGAGTTTTTGATCCATGTTGTGGAAGTGGAGGAATGTTTGTTCAATCTGAAAAGTTTGTTGAAGAACATTCTGGAACAAGGGGAGATATTCATATCTTTGGGCAAGAATCAAATTCGACTACTTGGAAATTATGTAAAATGAATCTTGCAATTAGAGGAATAGATAATAAAGAAGTTAAATGGAATAATGAAGGAAGTTTTTTGAAAGATGAACATAAAGATTTAAGGTCAGATTTTATTATTGCAAATCCTCCGTTTAATGATTCAGATTGGAAAGGTGAATTATTGAAAGATGATGTTCGTTGGAAATATGGCATTCCTCCAATGGGAAATGCAAATTTTGCTTGGGTTCAACATTTTATTCATCATATTGCACCAAATGGAATTGCAGGCTTTGTTTTAGCTAACGGGTCAATGAGTTCAAACACTTCTGGAGAAGGAGAGATAAGAAAAAGAATTATTGAAGATGATTTAGTTGATTGTATGATTGCCCTTCCTAGTCAATTATTTTACAACACAATGATTCCTGCGTGTCTATGGTTTTTATCAAAGGATAAAATGAATCACGGAAAGAGAAAAAGAGTTGGAGAAATTTTATTCATTGATGCTCGAAACATGGGACATATGATTAATAGAAGAAATAAAGAATTAACTGAGGAAGATTTGAAAAAGATAACAAATACTTATCACTCTTGGAGAGGAGAAAAGAATTGCGGAAAATATGAAGATGTTTTAGGTTTCTGTAAATCTGCAACATTAAAAGATGTTGAAAAGAATAATTTTATTTTAACTCCTGGTCGTTATGTTGGAACTGAAGAAGTTGAAGACGACGGAGAACCTTTTGAAGAGAAGATGAAAAGATTGACGGAAGAATTAAATGAACAATTTAAAGAAGGAAAGAATTTGGAAGAGAAGATTAAAGAAAATTTGAAGAAGGTAATATGAAATGGCAAAAAGTAAAAATAAAATTTATTTTTGGACCTTGTTTTTTATCTTTTTAATGCTTGGAATTTATTTTCTTTTAATTTATATTTTTCCAAATATAATATTAACTGAAATGAACAAATCCTTAAATTTTCTTTCTTGGATATTCACTTTTTTTCTGGGAGGAATAATCCCGGGAATTATTTATGGAGGCGGGGAAGGATATAGTAAGTTAAAAAAAGGAAAATTTGTGATAAAAGAAAAAGGATTTTTATATCGATTATTAGATTTCTTTATTATGGCAATGATTGTTTTAATTGCTGGATTCTTCTTTTCATGGGTTTTTACTATGATTTCTAAATATGTGTTACTGGTATTTGTTGAGATTATTCTATTAGCATATATAGCCTATTGCAGAGATCATAAATTTAATTTTCCATGGGTTTATTTTATTGGGATAACTTTAATTAATCTTTTATGGGGGTATTTCATTTTTAGATTTATTTAAAATGATAAATAAAAAAGGACAAGGTGATGTAGAAAAAGTAATTGCATCTATAGTCGCACTTTTCTTTTTTGTAATTTTTATTTCTGTCATGATTCCCCTTTTTGCTTCAATTGGAGGAAATAATCGCCAAGGCGAAATAGATAATTTAAATCTTAAAATTTCAGAGCAAACAGGAATGATCAATTCTCAAAATATCCAAATATCTGAATTAGAGGGACTTATTTTGTCTACAAATCAATCATTAAGTGAAAAAGAAAATTCAATTTCAAATCTAACTTGGCAATTAACAGAGAAAAACCTTATTATAGAAAATTTAACAGAACAATTAAAATATTATGGAGAAAAAGAATATCTGAAAGAAATAAATAATAATTATTATAATATTTCAAATTATTTTGAAAGAATAGAAAATCAATTCTTTCCGATAAAAGTATCAATTAGTTTGATTTCAATTACATTATTTACAATTATTATAAAAATATTTGGTCTCGGCCCGTGGATTAAAAAACTTTATAAAAAAATTAGGAAAAAAGATTCTGAATTAAAAGAACTAAAAGGAGATAAAGAATGACAATCAAAAAATCTTTAATTATTTTAGATAGCAATCAAACAAGAAATTTAATTAATGGGGGAATAAGATATGATTGTTTTAATTTTGGAGAAAAGTTCCAAAATTTTCAAGAGAGAAATATCAAAACTGAAATTCAAGATTATATTGATATAGCTATTCCTGAATTAGTTTTAGATGAATTATTGGATCAAAAGTTATCTCAATATAAATCAGATTATAAATATCTCCCAAAGGTGGTAGAGAGAATAAAACTTCTTCCAAATACAAAAGTTGAAGGAATTGAATTACCTGCTGAAAATTTTGATTGTTTAAATTATTTGAAATCCCTTGTTGAAGACTTTTTGATAAAAAATAAAATATTTATTATAAAAATAAAAGAAGAGTTAAAATCAACCTTCTTCGATAGATTATTGCAAAGAGCAAAAGAAGGAACAAATCCTTTTAAAGGAAAAATTTTGGGAATTGATGTAAAAAATAAAAATACAGATGCCGGATTTAAGGATGCAGTTATCTGGGAAACGATTCTTCAATATGAAAGTATCAAGAACTATTCTTCTGTTTATTTTATCAGTAATGATGAAGGTTTCAAAGTTAAAGAAGAATCTATTGATAAGTACCCAGAAATAAATTTTCAAATATTAAATAAAATTGAGGGATTATTTGAAGACTATTTAGATGAATTTTATAAAATAGAAAAATTAAAAGAATTTATTTTAACAGAAGATTTCAAATTGATTTTTAAAAAATACTTCACAGAAGAACTTGAATGGGATATGCAAGAGGATTTAAGTGTAGTCGAAGATTCAATCAAAATAGAGGAATGTTTTTTTAAAGATTTAGAAGAAATGTATATTGAAGACTTATATAATGGAGATTTGGGAAAAATAAAAATTATTAATCTTAAATTTTTACTTGGAGAAGACAAACAGATAGCAGAAATATTTTGGCATGAAAAAGAAAAGGAAATAATTGCTGGAAGGGGGGATAGTGCTTAATATGGAGACCAAATTTAAACAAACTGAAATCGGAAAAATTCCTGAAGATTGGGATGTAAAGAGGTTAAAAGACGTTTGTATAAAAATTACAGATGGTTCTCACTTTAGTCCTCCTACAAAATTTAATGGAAAATTAATTGCAACTGTCAAAGATATGGAAAATTATGGATTTAATTATCTTACATGCAGAAAAATATCTAAAGAAGATTTTGAAAATTTAGTCAAGCAAGATTGCAAACCTTTGAAAAATGATGTTTTAATTGCAAAGGATGGGAGTTATTTAAAACACGTTTTTGTCTCAACAGGTAAAGATGAAATTGTTCTCCTTTCTTCTATAGCTATTTTAAGACCAGATCAAGAAAAAATTTCATCGAGCTTTTTAAAATATCTGTTCACTGATGCTGGAACAAAAGAAAGAGTCAGTGGAAATTATGTTTCGGGAGCAGTAATTCCAAGGATTGTTTTAAGAGATTTTGAAAAAATTGAATTGCCCATTCCCTCCCTTTCCGAGCAACTCTCAATCGCAAAAATCCTCTCATCCCTAGATGCAAAAATAGAACTAAATAATAAAATGAATAAAACTCTTGAAACAATTGGGCAATTACTTTACAAAAGATGGTTTGTTGATGAAAGGAAAGATGAATGGAAAAATTATAAATTTGTAGATTTGGTTAATCAACTAAAACCAGGAACAAATTACCAACCAGACAGAATAGCAAAAGGGATACCATTCGTTAACGTAAGAAATGTTCAAGGAGGTTTTTTAGATTTAAGAGGTGTGAAATATATCTCAAGGGAAGAATATAAACGAGTCCACAATATATGGTTACCTGAAGAAAATGATTTATTAATTACTCGTATTGGTACTTTAGGAAACGTGGGGGTAATTAGAAAAGAAGATTTGCCAGTAGCAGTTCATTATAATAGTATAGACATAAAACAAAAGGATTTATCCTATCAATTTCTATATTTTTTACTAAAATCAAATATCTTTCAAGAACAATATTCTCTAAAAACTAAACAATCTGTTCAAGAGTACATAACAATTGAAGATGTGGAAAATATTAGTATAGTTTTGCCTGAAGATTTATCTGAAATTAAAGATTTAGAAAGAACTTTTATTGTGCTCTTTAATCAAATAAGAACAAATTATAATAATAATCAAACTCTCTCTTCAATCAGAGATGTTTTATTGCCTAAATTAATGTCTGGGGAAATAAGGGTAAAATGAAATTATCTCAAGAAGAAATAAATAAAATCAATGAGAAAAATTTAGAAGAGTCTGAAAAAGAATATAATGAATTTGTTTTGGCATTTAAACGGGGAAAATGCTCTTATTGTGAAGAAGATTTAGATTATTTTAATAATGACAAACCTTGTTTTCATTGGTTGCTTATCCCAAGGGGGATAAAGAAAAACAATTTTAATTCTTTTTTAAAAAATAGCGAATGCTTTAGATTAATGGCTTATTTAAGATGGATTGCAAATCAAGAAAAACCATTTAACAATATAAATGATTTAAATATTGAAAGTAAAGATTCAAAAGTTTTTGAAGTAACAATAATCTTTCAAAATAAAGAATGGACATTCTGTTGTGCTAAATCAGATTTTGATGGACATGGAAGATTTAATTTTCCACATTATCATTTGTGTGTAAAAATTGACGGAAATAGATTTATCAATTTTCCTGATTTCCATTTAAAATTAAGTAAACAAGATTTATTTGAATTAGATTGTCACCTTGGAAAGAATGATAAAATAAAATATCATTGGGGAAGAGGTGCGGGCATGCAAGACATAATGGATTTGGATAAAAAATTCTTAATTGATAATTTAAAGAGAACAGAAAAAGAAGAAAATTCATCTTTCCACTTATCAAATTGGATTGAAGCAAAAGAAGGACAAACTTTAAGCATGGATGAGATACAAGACATTTTTGATGAAAGTAAAATTACTGGAAGAACAATTGCCTCTTTAGCAAGAGAAAAATTAAAAGATGCTTCAATAACTACAATTATTTCTCCCGGAGACGGAGTCGTAGAATTAAATGAAAGATATTCAAGAGGTAAAAAACAAAATGGCTAAAATAGGTTTAGTTATCTTTTGTTTATTTGTTGGATTATTGCTCGGAAATATTTTATCTCAGTATGTTTGTGACATTAATGAAACACAGGAATTAGGAACTGGAAAACCTGCAATGGATTTAACTTGTAAAATTTTATCTAACCCCCTAGATTTTATTTTGTTAATTGTTGCGATTGGTGGAGCAATAATTTATTATATTAAAACTAAAGAATAAACTCTAAAAACTTAAACTACTAAATATAATCATGGAAAAAATCACGTATAGAAACACTTATAAAATATTGAATCTATGTAATATTAATTTAAGTCCCCGGTGTTACCCTTTTCGAAGGATATGCCGGGCTTCTTTTTTTCTTGGGAGTTTATTATGAAAAAAGCAATTGTTTTTGTTGATGCTAATAATTGGTATCATAATCTTAAGAGGTGGTTTAAACCAAGTGATATTGATATAAAAAAAGTTATAGATTTAATAGCAAAAGAAAAAAAACTTGACATTATTGAAATAAGATGGTATGCATCTATTCCTGACATTGAGGATAACAAAATAAATTATATGCAACATATGAAGTTCTTGAGCAGTTTGAGTAAAAGAGGTATAAATGTCATAACAAGAAAGCTTCAAAGATTATCTACAAAAGAACTTAAGAAGAAGAGAGAAGATTTATTGAATTCTTGGGATTTGTGTAAAATTTGCAAACCAATTGTTGAAGCAAGTTTTTTGGATATTGCCGACCATAATCAAAAAGAAAAGGGGATTGATGTTTGGATTGCAATTGATATGGTTAAAGAAGCAATAAAAGAAAATTTAGATTGTGCTGTTTTAATTTCTGGAGATTCAGACTTTGTCCCAGCATTTGAGTTAATAGAAGAAGTTGGAAGAGAAGTTTTAAGTTGTTCTGTTCCAGGAGGATATTCAAATGAATTAAGACAAAAATTCCCCTTTATTATTTTGAATAAAGAAAAATTAAATAAATGTATGAGGGATTATTTTTGAAATGACAAAAATAACAGAAAACGAACTTGAAGAACATACCCTTGATATTCTACAAAATCTTGGATATAAAATTATTAATGGATATGATATTGCTCCAGATGGAAAAACTCCTGAAAGGAAAAATTATTCTGAAGTTGTTTTGATTGAAAGATTAAAAAAAGCAATTGAAAGATTAAATCCAGAAATTCCTATTTCTGCAAAAGAAGAAGCTCTAAAAAAAGTTTTAAGAGTTTCTGTTCAAAATCAAATTGTAGATAATCAACAATTTCATAAATTATTAACAGAAGGAGTTCCTGTTGAATTTAGAAAAAAAGAAAATATTTCTGGAGACTATGTTAAATTAATAGATTTTGAAAATCCAGAAAAAAATGAATTTCTTGCCATAAATCAATTTACAATTATAGAAGATAAATATAATAGAAGGCCAGATATTCTTTTATTTGTTAATGGTTTACCTTTAGTTTTATTTGAATTAAAAAATCCAGGAGAAGAAAAAGCAACAATTAATGATGCTTTCCAACAAATACAAAATTACAAAACACAAATTTCTTCTTTATTTCGATATAATGAAATTTTAATAATCAGCGACGGAATGCAAACAGAAGCAGGAACTTTATCTTCAAATAGAGATAGATTTATGCCTTGGAAATCAATTAATGGAAAAGTAGAAGAAAAAGGTTTGAGTTTAGAAATTTTATGTAAAGGGATGTTAAACAAAGAAACTCTTTTGGATTTAATAAGAAATTTTATTGTTTTTGAAAAAGAAAAAGAATTGATTAAAAAAATCGGGGCATATCACCAATACAATGCTGTTAACAAAGCAGTAGAATCTACAATTAAAGCAGTAAGAAATAACACTAAAAAAGCAGGAGTTGTTTGGCACACTCAAGGGTCTGGAAAATCCTTATCAATGGTTTTTTATGCAAGCAAACTTGCAGTTTCCAAAGAATTAGAAAATCCAACAATTGTTGTTTTAACAGATAGAAGTGATTTAGATGGACAACTTCACGATACTTTTGCGAGATGTTCCGATTTACTAAGACAAAGCCCAGAAAATGCAGAATCAAGAAAAGATATTCAAAAATTATTGAAAAAATCCTCAGGAGGAATTATTTTTACTACAATTCAAAAGTTTTCTCCAGAAAATGAAGACTACCCTATGCTTTCAGACAGAAAGAATATTATTGTGATTGCTGATGAAGCACATAGAACACAATATGGATTTACTGCAAAGATTGTAAGAAAAGAAGACCAAGATTTGATAAAGTATGGATATGCAAAATATCTACGGGATGCAATTCCAAATGCTTCCTTTATTGGATTTACTGGAACACCTATTGAAAAAGCAGATAAATCAACTCCTGCAATTTTTGGAGATTATGTGGATAAATATGACATTCAACAAGCAGTTGATGATGGTGCAACTGTTAGACTTCTTTACGAAAGTAGATTGGCAAAATTAGGAATTAAACCTGAAGAGAGAAGAAAAATTGATCCAAGTGTTGAAGAAATTAGTGAAAATGAAGAATTAAAAAGTAAACTAAAAAGTAAATGGGCAAGAATGGAAAAAATTGTTGGAAGCCCGGAGAGAATAAAAAGAATTGCTAAAGACATCGTAGAACATTTTGAAGAAAGAACTAAGGTGTTTGAAGGAAAAGCAATGATCGTTGCAATGAGTAGAAGAATTTGCGTTGATTTGTATAATGAAATTGTTTCTTTAAGACCAGAATGGCATAGTTCTGACGATAAAAAAGGAGTTATAAAAGTGATTATGACTGGTTCTTCTTCAGATAAGCATGAAATGCAAGAACATATTAGAAATAAAAAAGCTAGAGAAGATATTGGAAATCGATTAAAGAATCCCCAAGATGAACTAAAAATTGTGATTGTTAGAGATATGTGGTTAACTGGGTTTGATGCGCCTTGTGTGCACACAATGTATATAGACAAACCGATGAAAGCACATGGATTAATGCAGGCAATTGCAAGGGCGAACAGAAAATACAAAGATAAAGAAGCGGGTTTAATTGTGGATTATCTAGGAATTGGTAAGGAATTGAAAGATGCAGTAATGCAATATACTTCTAGTGGAGGAAAAGGAAAACCAATATTTGACCAAAAAGAAGCAGTTGAAAAAATGTTAGAGAAATATGGAATTGTAAAAGATATGTTTCATGGGTTTGATTATAAAATTTTCTTTAAAATTGAGCCTAAGAAGCGAATCTCAATTATTCCAAATGCCGTAGAGCATATTTTGAAAGGTAGAGAAAAATTAAAAGAAAGATTTATTAGAGAAACAACAGCATTACTAAAAGCATTTTCACTGTCTGTTCCTGATGAAAGGGCAATGAAAATAAAAGAGGAAATTGGATTCTTTCAAGTAATTAAATCCACCATCATAAAAATGAATTCTTCTGGTACCTCAACTAAAGCTTCTGAGGAATTTGACTCTACTATCAAACAAATAATTTCAAAGTCTATTATTTCAGATAGAATTATGGATATTTTTGAAGCTGCGGGAATTGAAAAACCAGACATTTCTATTTTATCTGATAAATTTTTAATTGAAGTTAAAGATCTTCCTCAGAAAAATTTAGCATTTGAAGCATTAAAGAAATTACTTAAAGATGAAATAAGAATAATGACCAAAAAAAATATTGTTTTAGAAAAATCTTTCATGGAGATGTTAGAAAAAACGATTACAAAATATACCAATAAAAGCATAGAAGCTGCACAAGCAATTGAAGAATTAATTACATTAGCGCAAAAAATGAGGGAAGAAAGAAAGAAAGGAAAGGATTTGAAATTGAACGAAGATGAAAAAGCGTTTTATGATGCACTTGTTGATTGTAAGGAAGCAGTTGAAGTTTTGGGAGATGTTAAATTAAGAATAATTGTAAATGAATTGGTAAAAATGATCCATAGCAGTGTTAAAACTGATTGGACTGAAAGAGAGAATATCCAAGCTGATTTACGATTAAAAATTAAGAAAATATTAAAGAAATATGGTTACCCTCCTTCAGGGCAAGAGCATGCCACAAAACTAGTTTTAGATCAAGCACATGTTGTTGCTGAAGATTGGGCAGAAAAATTAATTTAAGGATAAGATCTAAACTTCTGACCTGGTAACTGACACCCACTTATGGAGTAAGCTTCTTGACCCAAAGGGGACTGAACAAAGATAGGAGAACCTTGTACTGTGGCCTTATTAATCATTATTTTTTCAAAAGCATCCATACGCTCTTTCATAAAAACCATTTCCTCTTTTAATTTTTCATTTTCTTTTGTAATCTTAACTGTTTCATCTAACTTTATTTTATGAGTTATTTCATCATCCATAACCGCTTCCCTATCGATGTAACGTGCAGGCATTTTAGAAGACATACTCCAACCATATCTTTTGCATAACTGATATTGGGTTAATATATTACAATAATAACTCGCAGAAGAATGTCTAAGGGTATGGGGGGTAATATGCCTATTGAGAATTTTCTTTCCCATACGAATAATAAATATTCTCAATCCGTCATAAGTTATTGGGAATAAAAGAGATTCTCTTTCTTTTGGAGCATCTGAGCAATTAAGCCATTCGTCAATATATTTAGAAGCAATTGGCATGATAACTGTTCTGGGAATAGTCTTAGAAAACTCTACCCTAATTAAATAAGCATTATCTCTTTTTGAAAGATGCTTTATACGCACATTAAGAAGCTCTTCTGCACGCATACCTCCATCAAATAGGGTCATTAATATGGCCTTCTTCATGATTGAAGTTGCTCTATAAACCATTTTCTCAACATCATCCTTAGAAATAGCTTCTATTTCCTTAACAATTTCAAAAGTCTCAAAGTAATCACAGTCGAGATTAACATTTATTTCCTTTTCCTTTAACCAACAATTGAATTTTTTGAATGTTTTCTTATAATAAACAACGGTTGACTGACTAAAATTTCCCCCTAATTCATGATTAGAATGGTATTTTTCATACACATTCTTCTCAAGATTAGTAATCACTAACTCTAGATCCTCCTGGGAAAGCTCATTAAAGGGTTTGTTGAACCATTGGTCAAACCTTTTTAGAATATCTATAATCCTGGTAAGCCTAGAATGACCTATCTTTTTCTTCTGCCTCCCCCTAAGAGTTTTTCCAGCTTCGCAATCAGCTAAGAAATCAAGAATAAACTTCTTATTTTTCGAGCACATCTCCCTATTTTCCATCAAACTTTTAAGATTTGAATCATACTGTCTTTCCCTGTGGTGTATATCTATTCTTCCTTCTTGTTCCATTAGATATTCAAATTAATAATCTATATAAGGAATGTTAGGAGAAGAAAACCGAACAGAATTGGTTTACGCCCACACCGGGAGTCGAACCCGGGTTTCCAGCGCGACAGGCTAGTGTCATAACCGTTAGACCATGTGAGCTTATGAATGATTCTTGATACCAATTTTTATTTTTAAACCTTGTGATAAAGAAGTTTGATAAATTATTTCTTTAATTTATTGTTTTCACTCTTTACTTGGTTTATGGCCTCAATCCAATCCATAACTCCATAAATTCTATATGTTAAAGATTCTGTAGTTTCGTCTGATCCAGTGTAGTTACTCCTTTTTTTGTACCAATCTTCGAAGTCGATAGTTGAAAGTTGGATTTCCGTGTTGTATGGAGGTTCTGAAGTATGAGAAGTTACCATTGAAGATTCTGTAATTTTCCCGTCTTTTGTATCATACACAACTCCAAAATGAATGTCCTCCCTTTGGATCTTTCCTTTTTTTGGACCTGAGTTAAAAAATCTCGTCATAAGAAGAATCTGTCCTGGAGAAAACTTTTCCATTCCAAAATTTTCTGGAGTTAAGTCATAATAAGATCCGAATTTTAAGACCTTTTCAAGATCCCCCCCTTTGAACAAGTGAACCTTCTCTGGATCTAAACTCCTAACATAACTTTTAATTGTGGAAACATTTTTTTGACGATAACTATTTCCTCCTATGCTCTTCCTATCCAGCTCATTTTCTAAATCAATTCCGGTAGTCTTTAGTATTAAAGTTGCAGCATCCGTACATACAAGTCCCTTATAATTCACCTTGAAATAATCTCCATAAAGATTTTCATATGCATCCATAATCCACTTAGCGTCCCCAATAGAAATAAAATCTTTTTCCTTTAATCTTTTAGAAACAAAATAAGGAGGATAATTTTGTTCATTTTTGAATTCAACTTCATCTTTAGATGAAGATACTTTCATGGGAATCACATCTGAAGTGTTATAGAAACTTCTTACTTTAAGATTTTCATTTTCAATTGATATCAAAAAAGGGCCGTTTCGAACTTCAGAGAAATCTGTTTTTATATTCAGAACAGAATTTGAATCGTATTTTATTGTCGTTCTACTTTCTTTGTTTGAACTATTAAAAATATATGCGAATTTTTTAAATTCGGTTGGAGCCTCAAAAGGATAAGTTACACTTTCCAAAATTGTTGAATTTAAATTCAAGCATTTGCTATCTAAATCAATTAAAGTTTTTGGAGGAATTATTAAAGTGATTTCTTTGTTTTTTTCAAGATTGAAATTCTCAGAAAGATTAAATTTTGAAAGGTACTCCGAAGAAAATTGAGAAACCCACAAAGATCCTTTTTTTTCTGATGTTGGGCTGAAATCTTCAATCTTAGCAAATTTATCTAACTCTAAGTTGGGATTTGCAAATAAAAGGACTGCAAGACTGGTTAAGAGAATTTTCTTCATAATAAATCAGAAGAGCTCTCCTTTATATTCTTTTTTATAAATTTACAAATATATTAAAGCAAAAAAAGAAAGAAAAAGATAAATTAAAAGTTAATTTATTCTTGGAAAAATACAAATGCGCCGTAGATTGCTGAAATTCCTACTAAAATGTAGACCACCATCGAAACTACTCCAGATCCGAAAATTGTCTCGACCAAGTTGAAATTAAAAGCTCCAACTAGTCCCCAATTTAGACCACCTATGAGTACAAGAACCATAGCAACCATGTCTAAAACGTTTTTCATGATACACTTCCTTGCTACTCTTTAAAAGAAAAACATATTTATTAAGTTATCTTTTGGGAAACATTAAAGATACTTGTTTCCTAATATTTTAATGATAAAGAAGAAGGATTATGAAGAATTACATTCTTCTTCTGGAGGAAAATATCTTAAAAGGGGGGTTTATGGAAGGCTTGATGGAGTTGTTACAACTTTTGCAGTAGTTGCGGGAGTTGTTGGGGCAAACCTTTCTTCAGCAATTATATTAATTTTAGGATTTGCAAACTTGATTGCTGATGGAATTTCAATGGCTGTTGGGGATTACCTTTCAACAAAGTCCCAAGGAGAATATTACAAAGCTGAAAAAGGCGTAGAAGAAAATTAAACTAAAAAGAATTCTAGGGAGGAAATAACTCGAATGGGATTACTATTAATCAAAAAAGGATTTAATAGAAACGACGCGAAGAAGATTTCATTTTTAATTTCAAAAAATAAAAATTACCAAGCTGACACTATGCTTCATGATGAACTTGGTCTTGCTTATGAAAACATTAATCCTGGAAAGAATGTCCTTTCAATATTTATTGCTTTCTTAATTTTTGGAATGCTTCCCCTGATTATCTTTATTATTGGAACTGTTTTTAATATTACAATTAAGAATTCCTTCTTTTGGGCATCTATTCTTTCTGGAATATCAATTTTCTTATTAGGGGGATTTAAATCTAAAATTACAAATAAAAATTGGTTCAAATCCGGAATGATTACATTTCTAATTGGAGGTATTGCGGCAGTTGCAGCTTACTTTGTGGGGAATATCCTCTCTAAAATAATTTAAAATGAAAAAAAAATCACGTGTAAAAAAGATTGTAGTTCCAGCTAAGAAAAAATCTTATAAAAAAGAAGGAAGAAATATCTTAATTGGATTTTTAGGATTTATATTAACTTTATTTGCAGTCCAACTTTCCTATAATGGTCCTGGAGAAGCTTTAACTTTGAATATTACACGAGCAGTTGAATTTTTAAGTTCTCAAATTAATTATTTAATTGTTCTTTCAAGAATTGTTCCAATTGGCTTTGGAATTATTCTTCTTATAATTCCTTCAATCTTTTTTTATGTTTTAAGCAAAAAAATTTTTGATAAGAAAGATTAAAATTAATTCCTTGGTAAATGATCCCACTCATCACAATCAATCATTCTTATATCATCTAGTTCTGGAACCCAAAATGCATTTGTTTCTCTATAATCAATTTTGGAAAAACCATTTAATTCAGCCCATAATTTTGCATTTTCGTATTCCTCAAGTGCTTTATCATGAAGTGCTTTAGTCGTAATGCCAGCCTTTCTTATTTTTTCCTTTAATTCTGAATTAAAATCTCCTCTTCCATCTTTACAAATGCTTTCCTTTAATTTTCTTATTTCATTTAAAGGTAACATTCCCAGGTGTTCCATAACAAATCCAGAATAAAATTTTTTAGTATCTAAATTAAAAACCTTGTATAAACCTTCAGGTTTAGCAACTTTAACTCCCATCTTGTACGCTTTTTCTTGCATAATTTGACCTCTTTGAACTTTCCACCAATCTTTGGGATTCCAGGGAAATTTTCCTACTAAATTTGATTCCTTCCTCGAAATAGCAAATACTACTGAATTGGTCCCATTACCTCCAAGAGCATCGCTTTTTAGAAAGGCATATCGATATGGATAATCTCCGTGTGAGTCTCCATCTCTCCCAATCAAACCTGCTTCCTCTTTAGAAAGTTCTTTTTCACTTAAAACCTTTTGATAAATTTCTCTTTCAATGCTATTTGAGGGTAGATAGTCTTCCAATACCATAAAATTACATAGATTTAGAATTTATAAATCTTCCGTTCTGTTGTCACCTATTAGTAGATAACTTTTTGATTGCAAAGAAGAATTATATTGCAATTAATAATTTAAACCTACTTTTTCTTAAAGTTTTATGGCGGAAATTCCCGAATATAAAAGAGATGAATCCAATGACTATTTGTTTGTTCTTAAAGGGCTTAATGAGATCCCTTTCCCAGTTGGTAAAAACTTACTAGTTGATTTTCTTTATGGTGAATTAGAAAATTATTCAATTGAAAAGAATAAATTATTTGATTTTGAAAGTTTTGGTTCTATGTCTGCTATGACTAAAGAAAGAATTTTTGAAATTATAGATAAATTAGTTACTAACAAACTTATTGAAGTCTCAAATTCTGTATTTAATAATTTCTCAAAGGTTCTTTCAATTGGAAAAAATGGAAGAGCTGAAATTATTAACCCTACCTTTTTTTCTAAATCGTTCTCTCAAAAATATTGGGAATTAGAAACAAAAATTAGTGAAGAAGAGATGACATCTTTTGTAGAACTTGAAGATTTTTTGAAGGGATTTAATCTAGAGCAAAAAAAGACAATTGTTAGTCCAAAGGAAAAAATTCTATGCATTGCGGGAGCAGGATCCGGAAAAACTTTTGTTTTAACAAAAAGAATAGAATTTCTCAATAAAATGAAAAGAGTGAAGAGCGATAAAATTCTTGCAATAACCTTTACAAGAAAAGCAAAAGATGAGATGAATAATAGACTTCAAGAATTTGGAGTAAATGCAGTTGTTGAAACATTTAATTCATTCTCAGAAAAAATTTTGTTAAAATATGGTGGGAAAATATATGGAAGAAAGATGAAAATTGCAACTTTTCAAGATAAAATGTTTGCAGTTTTGAGAGCATTAGATAATCTTGGAATTAGCATGGAAGAAGCTATTCAAAATTATTTTATATACGGAAACAAGAATAAAACTATCTATCAATTACAGAGCATGTTTGTATTTGATTGCTTTCAAGTATTTGAATATTTTAAGTCTACGAGACTAAGTTTTGAAAAGTTTGAGAAAAACTATTCTGATGAAACCCTAAAAAGTTTGAAAATGATTTTTGGAATAGTAAAATATCTTGATTTTCATATGGCCACTAATGGGCTCAGAACATACGGAGATCAAGTAAGAAACACCATCGACTTTTTTAAAGTTTACAAAAAATTTATTCCTATTTTTGATCACGTTTTGGTTGACGAGTTTCAAGATGTAAATTCTGAGCAAATAGAACTTTTAGATTTGTTAAATTCTAAAAATCTTTTTTGCACTGGCGATCCAAGACAATCAATATTTGGGTGGAGGGGTTCAGAAGTTGATCATATTTTAAAGTTCAAAGAAAAATATCCAGACTCTGAAATAATTAATCTAACTAAAAATTACAGGAGTAATAATCACATTGTTAAAGTTATGAATGATTTAGCAAAAAAAATGGAGGTTTCTCCATTGGAATCAACATTTGAAAATAAAAAAGATCTTAAAATTTGCAAATTTGATAATGAAATTCAAGAATTCAATTTTGTAAAGTCTAAAATTCTTTCTTCTGAAATTCCAAGAGAGGAAATCTTTGTTTTATCTAGGACAAATAGACAAATAGAAGAACTTTCAAAAGTTTTGAAAGCAGCAGAAATAAATCATTCTGTTAAAGAAGAAGGATCTAATGATTTTTCTATTAAAAAAGGGAAAGTCACGCTTGCAACAATTCATTCAATAAAAGGACTTGAAGCTGAACTTGTTTTTGTAATTGGATGCACTCTTTCAAATTTTCCATGCAAGGTAAGTGATCATCCGGTGATTGAAAAAATAAATGTGTATAACTATAATCTGGAAGAAGAAGAACTAAGACTTTTTTACGTTGCTATAAGCCGTGCAAAAAATCATCTTTATTTAACATATTCTGGAAAAAATTATACTTATTTTATTAATAAAGAAGTGAAAGAATCTTTCTTTTTTGAAGAATTTTAATTAAATACTTCTCCGATTACCTTTCCTTGCATCTCTTTTCTAAAACAATCTTCACAAATTTCCGCATTTGTTTTCTTACTCACTCTGAATGTAAACGGATCTTTCATCTCAGCACATCTTTCACATCTTTTTAGACAAGAATTACAATAAAATCTTCCAGAAATCAAATTTTTTTTAGTGTGCGTTTTACATACTAATTTTGAACATCTAAAACATCTAACTGAACAATCTTTGCATATCTTTTTTGAACAGACTTCACAAACATTTTTCAAACATTTTTTACAAAAATCTTTATTACAAGATTCACAATTTAGAGAGCATCTTTTACATGATGCATGTCCAGAGCTACAGATAAATATTTCTCTAACTTTATTTGAGCAACTCTCACAAGTTAAACCAGAAATTTCCTTGGCTAATGGATCAAATTCAACAACAAAAGATTTTTTTAATGGTTCTGCTTTCACATCTAAAGTGAACACATAAATTGGATATTGAATTACAGTAGTTTTTTCAAGTTTATTTTCAACATTTAACAAATGTTTTTGATGTTCTAACCGAATTTCTCTTAATTTATCTTGTTCAAATGCAAGAAAATTTGACTTCTCTTTGATAGATTGAATTAATTTTTTTTGCTCTGAAATTTTTTCAACTTCTCCTTTTCTTGCAAATTCCATTAATTTGTTGGTTATTTCTTCAAGTTCTTTTTGAAATCCTTTTGTTTCAATTCCAAACCGTTTTTCTATTTTTTCTTTTTCTTTTTCAAGATTTAAAATAAGAACTTTTGAAAGATTATTTGTTTTTTCTTGAATCCTTTTTTTTAGTTCTTCTTTTGCAACAAAATAGGCATTCTTAAAATTTGGAGCTTCTTCCTTTTTGAGATTGCTTTCTAAAAGAACATATTCAGATAGGTCTCCTTCGATTGATTTAAGATTAAAAATGTAAATCTCATTAAAAATAACTTCTTTATTTTCAAGATAATCAAAAGTTGTGCTAAAGGTGAACTTATAAAAAAATCCTGATCTTTCCCTGAAGATTATTTTTTTAATCTGAGAATTCGGGAAAGAGATCCTTTTGTTTAGTTCATCGATTGGTTTTATGTTAAAATCGATTTTCATAAAATTTATTATTTCTTCTTTTTCCATTATTTCTCAAGGGTTAAAATCTTTATATAAATTGTTGGATTTGAACTTAAAGAAGTTTTATATAAGAAAATTCCCTTTAATAAGAATGTCTTGGAAAAAAGTAGGTTTGGGAATTGTGGGAATCTTTTTAATAGCCTTATTTTTTGGATATTGGTTTTTACCTTTTAATGAAGTCCAATTTGGAGCAAATAAAAATCCAGAGTTTAATGTGGGTAATCTCTCAAATAATATGCAGTTTTATCCAAATATGAGATTTTCGAGTTCAGAGATTTCATATAAGATTGAACCAAGTTGTTCACTTCAAAAGAAAAGTGAGATGATCAGTGCTTTTGATTTTATGCAAAATGTAACTGTTCTAAAATTTTATCCCGTTGAAGAGAATGAAGAGATAACAATTAGTTGCGAAGAAGAGTCCAAAACTACAGAGAATGGGATGTTTATTGCTGGAGAAGGGGGGCCTGTAAAGATTAGTTCTGGAGAAAATTTTGATGTGATTTTCAGTGGAAAAATTCTTCTATTAAGAGAATCCTCTTGTGAAAGACCGAACGTTGAGATTCACGAACTTCTTCATGTTCTTGGATTTGATCATTCGGAAAACAGAAATAATATAATGTACCCAATTAGTAAATGCTCTCAAACTATTGGAAATGAAATTAAAGACAAAATAGACACGCTCTATAGTTTTCCTGAACTTTCAGATCTTAAACTTGAGAATGTTTCTGCCTCAATGTCCGGAAGATACTTGAATGTAAATCTTTCAATAAAAAATATAGGATTAAAAGATTCAGCAGATGGAAAACTTAAAATTTATGGAGATGATGAATTGATTAAAGAGATGAATCTTAAAGAGATAAAAATTGGATATGGATTGAGTATTTTTCTTAGTAATATTTGGGTTTCAAAAAGAGATATAAAAAATTTAAATATTGCTATTTCAACTCCTGAAAGCGAGCTGTCCCTAGCAAATAATCAGCTAATTCTTACAACTTTATCCGAAAATTAATCGTCTAAGTTAAGATCATCAATGTTCGATTCAAAGTCGTCGTCTTCCGAAAAACCTTTGTCAACACCCATCTTTTTGTAGTTTACAAGTCTTACTTGTACCTCATTTTTATATTTTTTTAAAAAGAAAATAGTATATAAATTCTTCTATTATTTTGGGAATATGTCCAAATTCATCGTCTATAAAAACATTTAAAAAGGTAATTTTCAGAAAAAATAATTTTTAAAAAAGTAGAGTATCCGATTTTTTTCGTCGGATACTCTTTTATCCACCCACCC
>Ga0210057_1002120_pt1 | contig 28789 bp, 30 predicted proteins | sample CryGeyCG2114_010_2_FD_183968 | JGI IMG/M metagenome (GOLD analysis project Ga0210057, IMG submission 183968) | Groundwater microbial communities from aquifer - Crystal Geyser CG10_big_fil_rev_8/21/14_0.10 (SPAdes) (version 2) | ecosystem: Environmental > Aquatic > Deep subsurface > Groundwater ...
TTGCTATTAATAAGGTGGTCATTGTGGCTCGCCATGTTCTTTTATTATTTTTTCCGCGCGCTTTGCATCTTCCTCAGTATCAATTCCAGACATGGAAGGGTAGCCTTTATAATCAACTTTCACTGCACGTATTTTGTAACCATTTTCTATAAGCCGCAATTGCTCCAGCCCTTCAAGTTTTTCATAATGTGATTGCGGAAGTTTAACATAATCTTCGAGAACTTTTCTTCTATAACCATAAATCCCTATGTGCCTGAAGACCGGAGAAAGATTTTGTGCGGCGCTTAATTTTTCTTCTTCGCGAATTGCAGGAATTATATTTTTAGAAAACCATATTGCATCATTATTTTTATCAACAATTGCTGTTGTACCTGAAAATGGTGTTGTCTTTTTATTTTCCCTGAGAGATTCCAGCTCCTGCCATGTTAGTTGTACAACTAAGGTAGCAACAGGAACAGAAGCAGAACTTTCCATTTCCTCTATCAGAGAAGTTATAAAACGTGGCGGAGTAAGTGGTGAATCTCCTTGCAGGTTTATTATTATTTCTGGTTTTTCTGACAATGAATTAATTGCCGACAATGCTCGGTCTGTTCCAGTTTTGCATTCATGCGGAGTCATAACCACTTCTGCGCCTATGTTTTTTGCATGAGCGGCAATTTCTTTATTGTCTGTTGCTATAACAATTTGGGCGCCGGTTTTTTCTGCAGATTTTTCCGCATTTTCCCAAACACGTTGTAACATTGTCTTGCCATAAATATCAGCAAGTGGTTTGCCAGGGAAACGCGTCGAACCGTGACGCGCTGGAATTATAATAATTGTTTTCATAAACTCCGGCCTTACCACCAGATTGTTTACGGCAAAAAAATGGTGAGCCCGGCGCGGATCGAACGCGCGACAACCTGATTAAAAGTCAGGTGCTCTACCAACTGAGCTACGGGCTCCCAGCAAAGTGGAGCAAGCCTTATAAACTACGGTTAGTTTCATGGCAACCCCGCATTTTGCAAAAAATATAATAATCTTGCCTGCAAGCAGGGCAAGAGTTAAAAACAGGCAATGACAGCTGTTCCAATTTTAGAAATTAAAAATCTTTCTGTTTCTTTTCGCAATTCTTCTGTGAGTGGCGGCAAAGCCAGGGAAATTCGGGCTACTAAGGATGTCTCCCTTAAATTAAATAAAGGAGAAATTCTTGCTTTAGTTGGTCAGTCTGGGTCTGGAAAGTCAGTTACAGCCCTCTCAATTCTAAAACTACTTGAATCACCGCCAGCTCATTACTTGAAAGGACAAGTTCTATTTGAAAACAGAGACCTGCTAAAAGAAAGTGAAGATAGTTTGCGCTCAGTACGCGGAAATAAAATTTCCATGATTTTTCAGGAACCCATGACGGCACTTAATCCATTGCATTCAATAGGAAGGCAAATAAATGAGGCGATAACTCTACATAATGCGCGGCCAAATAAGGAGATTAAAAGCCGCACACAAGAGCTTCTGGAAATGGTGGGCCTCTCAATGTTAAAAAATCGTCTTCACGCTTTCCCTCATGAGCTTTCCGGCGGCCAAAGACAGCGCGTTATGATAGCGATGGCTCTGGCAAACAGCCCAAAAATTCTAATAGCCGACGAGCCGACAACCGCTCTTGATGTTACTGTTCAGGCAAAAATTCTTCTTCTTCTAAAAAAACTGCAAAAAAAGCTGGGAATGGCCATTCTTCTTATAACTCATGACTTAACCATAGTCCGTAATATAGCCGACAGCGTTGCTGTAATGAAAGATGGGAAAATCGCTGAAAATGGCCTGGTTTCCAAGATCTTTTCGGCCCCAAAACATTCCTATACAAAGCATTTATTGGCATCCTTCCCCTCTGGCGACCCCGTACCAGTCTCTAATAAAGCGCCTGTTATAGCTGCAGTGAAAAATCTGAATGTCTCATTTCCTGTTAAAAAAGGGTTTTTTGGCCAATCAAAGGAAGTTATTACCGCCGTGAAAAATGCCAATTTTGACCTCAAATCCGGCCATTCTCTTGGAATTGTTGGGGAATCTGGCTCTGGCAAAACAACTTTAGCTCTGGCATTTCTTCGCCTCATTAAATCCACGGGCGACATCTTTTTTGCGAATCAGAACATTCAAAGCTGGAAAAATGCAAATCTTCGGCCTTTGCGTAAAAAAATCCAAATGGTTTTTCAGGATCCTTTCTCCAGCCTTAATCCGCGGATGACAGTGGAAGATATTATTGCCGAAGGGCTGCGCGCTCATTCTGTTGGAGCAAACAAAAAAGAAAGAAGAAAAATTGTAGAACAAGTATTAAAGGATGTAGGGCTTGAACCAATAACGGCAGATCGCTATCCACACGAATTTTCCGGTGGTCAAAGGCAGCGCATAAGCATTGCCCGGGCATTGGCTCTCTCTCCCAACATGATAATTTTTGATGAGCCCACCTCTGCACTTGATCTTTCGACCCAAAGCGAGATACTACATTTGCTTAAATCTATACAGAAGAAGTGCAGTATTTCTTATATTTTTATAAGTCATGATCTCAGGGTTATAAAGACTATTAGTCATACTATATTAGTAATGAAAGATGGAGAGATCGTTGAGTCTGGCAACTGTCTGGAGTTGCTGGATAAACCTCGTTCAACCTACACAAAAGCACTTATTTCTGCTGCATTTGATGTTAAGTAGTTTTTAGGTTATAATGGCTCGTTAAGTTTATGTTTATAAAAGCACAAAATTCTAAAGATGCTTCGGAAAAGCTGCTCGATTTTGGGCGGCATATAGCAACTATTATTTCCGATGTTTCGGGCTATTCACATATTGACCCCAGGCAATATCAGGAATTAGGCGAAAATATACAGCAAATAAAGCTTCCTATTATGGCGCGGCTTAAAGTTGAGCGCGCAGATTTGGAGGATGGTAATGCAGAAAAACAAGCAGAAATGCGTGATTTCTGGCAAAGGTTTTCTGACGTTTTGGCAAAAATAAAGCCACATATTAACAGATTAAGTTTTGAGGGCGGAGATTTTACCCAGCGCCATAATCTAAAAAAAGCCACAGAACAGTTCGAAAAAACCCTAAAAACCTATTTGGGACTGCGTTCCAGCCGAGAACTCTAGACTTACGGTTAATTAGCACCTTCTGCTGGTTTGTAATCTTTCTTTAACATTAATTTGTTAATATCCTATAGTGCTTTTGCTTTTATTTTACGCTAGGCAGCCGAGGCAAGTAAAATTCCAGCGTAGCCTTACTACGTGGATTTTACTAGTCCGAAGGATAACGACGCGTAAGATAAAATGAAAAGCACTATATCTCTGAAAAAAAAACAATGGCCAGTTTATGGGTTTATTTAGCAAAAAATTTAGGGAAGACAACCGTACAAATGAAGAAAAGCTTGAATACACTCTTCTCAAGCTTTCTGAGACCGGCACTAAGTGTGGTATTGTCATAAATCCTCGCAATGTTATTCCAGCTCAAAACACAAACTCGGAGGAAGCGCTTGATAAATTGCTGAAAAAAATTGGAGAAAATCTAACTGGAGTAGATCTTGTCGTTAGACAAATAGCTCGGCAAATATACATGGGTAAACAGAATTCGCCAGAAGCAACAAAACTTTGGCAAGAAGTTTATAATCTTTTTTCTGATACAGCCTCTTGCATAAAAGCTGTTCCTACATTTAGTGAGCTGAAAACCTATAACGCGTTGAAGGCTATACAGGAACTCTCCGAAGAACTTAAAAATAATTTTGGAGTAACAACCGGAAGAGGGCTTTAAAAAGTGTTTTATATATGAAAAATGAAAAATCCGAAGAGCTTTTAGCTAAAGCTGAATCTCTTCCCAAACATAAATATTCCAAAGAACCAATAGACAATGAAAAAAGTTTACTGCTGGCTCCCAGCTCCTATGGTATAACCAACAGCACAAGTAAAGTCCCTATATTGGGATCAGCAGCCCTTAATACATGTCTCGGGTTAATTATCTTAAACAAAAAAACTCAAGCCGTCTTAGTTTCTCATTTTCTGAGGGGCGTTGTAACTATTGATTCAGATAAATTTTTAAGAAAATCATTAGAAAGCATAAGAAAAACAGAAAAAGAAGCTGTTGAAATTCATCTTATAGGTATGAGTTATGATGAAAATCAAAATAAAGGAAAATGGCTGGAAGATATAAAAAAATTACTTGGCGCAATAGATGAAGCAAAAAACGTTGAGTTAAAGACATTTGATGTTGGCAACAAACCGCACCCCTCTGCCATAGCTGTAGATACAAGAAAAGGGGAATTCAAAATAATAAGAGGAAGCACTGATATAATTAACAAAAATCACAAAAAAACTTCTCCCAAAATTTCTGATTCATTTTTAAAAACGGATATAGTGGATGCTGATTTTTTAAAAAATTTTTTGAAAACCAGGGTAATAGAACCACGCCTAGCCTTTGATGGAACGTTAAGAGAAAATCAAACACACACTGGCAAACACAGAAAACCTGATGCAAACAAAAACTTCCGGTCCCCAAGCCATTAACTTTTCCGAAATTATACATATTTCATGAGGCTCACTAAATGACCAATGAGTTTTTGGATTATATAATTGAGCAGTTGGAGCCGATGGGGGGCGTTGGTTCCAAGAAGATGTTCGGTGGATATTCGCTTCAGAAGAATGATTTATCTATCGGGATATTTTTTGAAGGCACGCTTTATCTGAAGGTGGATGACAGCAACCGCAGGGAATATGAAGAAGCCGGCAGCGAGCAATTTTCCTATGAAAAAGGCGGCAAGACGACAATGGTCTCTAACTGGGCTGTGCCTGAATGGGTTATTGAAGATAAGGATGAGTTTATCCGTTGGGCGGAAAAGGCATACGGCGTGGCGGTGCGGGCTAAGAGGTAGAGCAGAATTTGTGGATGGGCGCTGGCGAATAGAAAAACGATCGGATGATTAGGCAAAGAGAGCGTCCACTTCCTTAGCGACCTTTTCAGGAGAAAGGTCAGGCAGTCTTTCCAGATGATGCATTACTATTTCTCTTAATTTTGCAACCTGATCAACTTGTTTGGCTTTCTTCAATAATTTGCCGCAGAGGTCATCTACATCCTCTTCAGATTCAAGGGTTCTTATCCATTTTTCTGCATTGTCTATAGAGTACTGTTCTGTTTCAAGGATTCTTTTTTTTAATTCATCATCCATATCCAACCCTGATGACTTCAATTCCTCTATTCTTTTCTCGGGATGGCCTGTCAATTCAGTATAATATGCCTTCGTTTTGTATAAATGCGCCCACACACCAAACCGCACCGCAAGAACATTGCGCCCCTCTCTTTGTAAGAAAAGGCGCATCTTTTCATAGATATCACTTAAAGAAACATCGCTACCAAAATATACCGTCAGGAGCCTATTGAACTCTCCCCATGCGGCATCATTTTTCATACCAAAAATTTTCTGAAACAAGCCCATGAATCTAAACCTTATAATACCATTCCCGAGTCGAACCAGCTAAATATATGACTATATTAAAAAACTACAATCTCTTCTTAACAAACGCTCTACCCGAATGCGACTTCAAATATTTCTCAAATTCAAGGGCCTTGTATTTATCAGGAAAGGCACAATACCACATTAATTCCCAAGGGACAAATTTAGCTGTGTGAGTTGATTTTCCAGAGTTATGGTCTTTAATGCGTTGTTTTAAGTTTTCACTTGCGCCAGTGTATTCTTGATCGGGATAATTAATGCTTCGGATTATATAAACGTACCACATAATTATTAGCTCCAGCCCGTCTACGTTTCCGCTTCGCTCCAACTACGCCGGGCACTGCTTCGGCCTAACGGCCATACGCCTCGGCTTGCCGAGGCCCGTAGCCCGTAAGGGCGAAGGCTGGTGGAGGATAGCGGGATCGAACCGCTGACCCCCTGCTTGCAAAGCAGGTGCTCTCCCAGCTGAGCTAATCCCCCACAACAAGAAAGGTCTGAAACAGGTTTTTACTAGCCTGTATTGCCGTTTAAGGCAATGCTTTATATAGCGTGAAAGAATGAAAAGTCAAATGCTCTTGACAAATGAGCCCTTTGCCGTTTATTGTCCCGCCCTCTTTTTACTTTCAAGCATTTGGAGTTTTTAAGATGAGTTTGCCACTTATGCCCAAGGCGACAGCCATATGGCTTGTCGAGAATACAACTTTAACTTTTGACCAGATAGCTAATTTCTGTGGTATGCACCCTTTGGAAGTGCAGGGTATTGCCGATGGTGATGTAGCAACAGGAATAATTGGCCAGGACCCAATAGCCAGAGGTCTTCTGACCCAGGAAGGCCTGGAAGCTGCAGAAAAAGACCCGGAAGTGAAATTAAGGCTGGTTAGCAATTTTGAACAATATATAAAAACCGAGAAAAAACGCAAAAGTCGTTATACTCCGGTTGCAAGAAGGCAGGATAAGCCAGATGCAATTTCCTGGTTGATAAAAAATCATCCTGAGCTTTCTGATCCACAAATAGCAAAGCTTATCGGCACAACCAAAAGCACAATTAATTCTATTAAAGAGCGCTCGCACTGGAACATCCAGAACATAAAGCCGCGTGACCCTGTGCTGCTTGGCCTTTGCACGCAAACTGCTTTGCATGCTGCAGTAGATAAAGCTAAATCTGCCCAGGAAATTAAAGAAAAAAAGGCGCAGAAAGAAAAAGCTCGCAAACAGAAAAAAGTGAAAAAAGTAGCCAGCCAGCCTAAAGAGCAGGCCAAAAATACTGCGACAGCTTAAACTGTTTTAATTTTTTAGAAATTCTTCAAGCGCAATTAGCAGAGCTTTGTTTTCTTCTTCCAGGCCAATGGTGAAGCGCATACAGTTTGGCAAGGAATAAGATTCCATAGCACGGCCTATTATTCCGCGGCTTTTTAGGAAAATATCGGCATCTGAAGCGGTTTTTCCCTTTTTGTCAGAGAACTCAACCAGAACGAAGTTGGCAACGCTAGGATAAACTTTTAACCCAAGTTTTTTTATCCCCTCACTAACTACAGGCAACCATTTCTCATTATGAGAACATGATTTTTTAACAAATTCTCTGTCTTTTACTGCAGCTATGCCAGCTGCTTGTGCCATATCAGAAACATTAAATGGGCTTCGTATTCTGTTCAAAATGTCTATTATCGCAAGCGGACAATATGCCCAGCCAAGACGCAGGCCAGCCAAACCATATATTTTTGAAAAAGTCCGCGTCATAACCACATTGTCATTTTCCTCAACCATTCCAATGCCGCTGGAATAATCTTTCTCAATCACATATTCCCCATAAGCACTGTCTATCACCAGCAATATATCTGGCCTTAACTCAGCTCGCAGGCGGCGCATTTCTTTTTTGCTGACATAGCTACCAGTTGGGTTGTTGGGGTTAGCAATAAAAACTATTTTTGTTTTTTCTGTAACTTCAGAAATCAAGCTATCTACATCTGTGCGCAAATTTTTTTCCTTAGCTTGCTTCGGAGTTGCGCCCGAGCGCAAAGCAGAAATTGGATACATGAGAAAACCATACTGGCTATATAAAACTTCATCACCCTCTCCGGCATAGGCCTGACAAAGCAGGGCTATAAGTTCATCTGAGCCAGCACCACATACAATTCTCTCAAAATCAATGTTATAGGCTTCAGCTATTGCTGTACGAAGTTCTGCACAGCTGCCGTCAGGATAGCGGTGCTGTTTTAACGCCGCTTCTTGCATTGCTGTTATGGAAGATGGGCTCGCGCCGAAAGGGTTTTCATTTGAAGAAAGCTTTATTGGTATTTTTATACCTGAAACTTTAGACTGCCCTGGTTTATATGCTTCTATCTTTAATATTTCCTTACGGGCCACTTCAGGCTTACTATTCTTCCCCGGCATTACTTGCCTCACTGCCATCATTAAAAAGGATTGGCGTTGCATAAGAACCTAGCCAATGGGCAGATAGGGGCAAGCTCGTTTTGCTGTAAGACTCATTAGCCTTAGCAACAAATTTAGCTATTTTCTTATCTTTATCGTTCACAAAACCTTTAATGATAAAGAGCTGCTGATGGTTTGTAGGGTTGGCAAGAACACGGCATTCACCTTTAAGCTCAAATTCCAGCCCCTCACCTTTCATCATGTTTTCTATTGTTGAGAGTGTAACAACTTCTTGTGATTTAACCACCCACACAGATTCATCATCGCCAGTTTCCTCAGGGTCAACATAACCCATTCCAACCAGAGGGGTCTTCTGAGAAGGGGCCATTTGTATAAAAGGCAGGCGGGAAAATATTTTCGGCGCTGTTTTTTCTTCTATCAGGCGGGACCACCATGGCTGGGGGGAATCCTGATCAAGCAGTGGCAAAACTCCGACTGTGGCCTTGCCCTCCAGAATATCACGGATAACTTCCATCATGGTTGGGTGTTGTTTCATAGGCGTAAAGCCACCAAAATATTCACGCGCCAGCCAGAAGCTTTCGCGGTTACTTGGCATTGACAATGTAGATATACAAGGATTTTCTTCTATACTTATGGCGCTGGAAATTATCATTCGCCACATATAAGCAACAGCCGCTCTGGGGAAAACGTTATCAGCACCGGTGGGGTGATTTGCAATACGCCTAACCATTTCCGCTTCCCTGCCAGGACGGATAATGCTTTTTTTGTTACCCTTCTGGCGTTTCATGTCGCCAACTTGTTTGACTATGTTTGCCCTACGCGCAAGAAGATCGAGGATTTTGTCATCTATGGCGTCTATTTTACTCCTAAATTCCTCCAAGCCATCATTTTTATTTGCTGCCATATTGTTTGCCCGGGTTATTTATTATAAAAATAAATCTGACCAACTATAAATAAATTTATTTATCTCATTCTTTAACACATCTGGTCTTTTTTTCGACAAAAATTTGTATAAATAGGATATGTCCGAGCTTGATATAAAGATAGTGTGTGCCTTGCGTGACAATTATATTTATATATTACATGATCACAAAACTGGCAATGTTGCTGCTATAGACCCATCTGAGCCAGATCCTGTATTAAAGGCGTGCAAAGAAAATGGCTGGCAGCTTACGCACATATTAAACACACATCATCACGCCGACCATGTTGGTGGAAACCTTTATTTAAAGAAAAAAACCAACTGCACAATTATAGGTCATGCGGCCGACAGCAACCGAATTCCCGGCATAGATATAGGGCTTTCTGATGGAGAGATATATCCTTTTGGCGCAACAAAATTCAAAGTAATTGCCATACCAGGCCATACTCTGGGTGCTGTTGCTTATTATTTTAAAAGTAAGAAAATAATATTCACCGGTGACACAATCTTTACCATGGGATGCGGTAGACTTTTTGAAGGAACTCCGGAAATGATGTTTGCCAGCTTGAAGAAAATAACCAAGCTTCCTAAAAAGACTAAAATATTTTCTGGCCATGAGTATGCTGAGACAAATGCCTGCTTTGCTCTTTCTGTTGAGCCTAATAACCAGGTTCTTATTGAGCGCTTCGCACTCATAACAAAATTGCCTGAAGCTGGCGAGCCTATTCAACCTTCGTTTTTAAATGATGAGTTGGAAACCAATCCCTTTCTGCGCACCAATTCAAAGGAAATAAGAAAAAATCTGGGGTTAAGAAAGGCAAGTAATGTTGCGGTGTTTGCCGAGTTAAGAAGGTTGAAAGATAATTCCTGAGCCATATTTATAGTCTATTAACTTGCCATAACATAGTAGGCGTGCTAATAAAATCGCCTCTAAATAGGGAGTTTGGTAATGGAAGATAATAAAGAAAAGAAAAAATCAAAAACCGCAGAAAAACCTGAAGCAGGAAAAGAAAAGAAACAGGAATCTCATCAGATTACGGTAAATGCACAATATATTAAGGATTTGTCTTTTGAAAATCCTAAAGCGCCAGCCAGCCTTACTGCAGGCCAGCAAAAAGATTCTCCAAAAATTGATGTAAATATCGATGTTAAGGGCGCTAAAATCGGGGAAAATGTGTATGAATCTGCGCTTACCATAACAGCCAAAGCACTAAGGAAAGATGAGACCGTTTTTGTTGTGGAAGTAACTTATGCCGGTGTATTTACCATAACTGGTCTGCCAAAAGAAGATATTGAACCAGCATTGCTGGTATTCTGCCCAAGCCTATTATTTCCTTTTACACGCAGGATCATTGCCGATGCAACTCGCGATGGTGGCTTTCCGCCCTTGATGCTTGACCCAATCGACTTTGGTCAGCTATATGCCCGCCGCAAAGCAGCACAAAAAGAAGAAAAGAAGGCAATGAATTAACAATTATCTTTCGTTAACTGCTGCTTTTTTTTCAACTTTCATCAGCTCTTCAACGTGGGAATATTCTTTATTAAAGAGGTTAACCCTGTTAGGCACGTTAATATTCTGATTTTCCAACCACTGAAGAAGAGAAAAGAATTTTTCCTTGGCTCTTTCTTCTACTTTTTCAGATAATCTGGGCCTTTCTGTGCTTGCCAAGATTCTCTCTTTGGTAACTATATTAGCGTGCTCTCCTACCCTAAGATAGTCCTCATAAATAAGATGGCTTGGGTTCATTTCTTTATCAATTATTTTACTAAAAAATGGTACAGCTATTTTTATTGACCTTTCCCTGGAAGGCTCTTCGGATTCAAAAATTTCCACCATTTTCTCTAAAACCTGCCGGGACAGATCTGCCTCAAGGCTAATTTTTGTAATTTTATTTACTTTTGCGATTTCTAAATGCGCCTCAAAAAATTCTCCATGTGGCAATAATATTTTTTCCTCCACTAAAGCTCTTACCTTTTCTAAAGGAAGGTTTCTCATTGTAAGCCTTGAAATCCAGTCTGATGGCGGTTTTTTATCAAGCATAATCTCACTCCGTTAACGGGCCTATTTTATAGGGGGAATGTTAAAGAATTGTTAAGAAACAGGTAGTTATTTAGAGTTTTGTTGGTTCCACAAAGGTTCTTTGATTTTTTTGAGGAATTCTTCGTGAGAGGCAAGCTCTTCCTGGCTTGCAGAATGCGGCCTTGCGGCTAAAAATTCGCCTTTTTCGCCGCCAGATTCCCTTTCTGCAGAAGAATTGCTGGAATTTGCCAGTTCCAAAGCAACCTGTGAGCCGCCCATAAGCTCTAGATACATCCCGGCCAGCAGGCTGGCATCTAACAATGCCCCATGTTTGTCACGCGCAGAAATATCTATATCAAATCTCTTGCAAAGTGCATCAAGTGACGCCGGAGCGCCAGGAAATCTACGGCGAGCTTCCTGTAAGGTGCAAAAAGCACGCTCAAAAGATATTATTTCACGCTCAATTTCACGTAATTCATGATTAATAAATTTCATATCAAACTGTGCATTATGGATTATCAGCTTTGCATCGCCCAGAAATTCTATGAAATCATCAGCTATTTCGTTAAATACAGGCTTGTCGGTAAGAAAATCCGAAGATATTCCGTGAATACGGAAGGCTTCGTCCGGAACATCGCGTTTGGGATTTATATAAGCATGAAAGCTACGCCCAGTTGGTATTCTATTCACCAGCTCTATACAGCCTATTTCTATAATTTTATGCCCGCCTGATGGATCCAGGCCCGTGGTTTCTGTATCAAGCGCTATTTCTCTATTTGACATAATTATAAATTATACCCCCAGCTTTTTTAAAATATCTTTTATTTGTTCTGATATTTCTTCTCTGGTTTTTGCAGAGTCAATCTTGTAATCCGCCATTTTTTCTTTTTCCTTGCCAGAAAGTTGAAGCTTTTTTATTGATTCGAATTTTTCTTCCGTCATGCCTTCGCGTGCCATAACTCTGTCTTTCTGAATTTGTGGAGAAACTGTGACTGTAATAGTGATGTCGCATATTTTATCAGCTCCTGTCTCAAAAAGCAGGGGAATATCCTGAACTATTACTTTTTTCCCAGCTTTTTCCGCTTCTTTAATGAATTGCTCGCCTTTCTTGCGAACCAGTGGGTGAAGTATCGATTCAAGTTGCTTCAACTGCGCTGGATCACGAAAAACCGCCTCGCCAATAATACGGCGATTGATCTCCATAGACTGAGTAAGAGCTTCTGGAAATAGTTCTGCCACCGGAATGACCGCCTCTCCGTCTGGCTCCATGAGCTTATGAATTTCAGCATCGGCATCAAAAACTGGCACACCAAGATCATTAAATATTTCTGCCACAAAAGTCTTTCCTGCGCCCATTGCCCCTGTAAGTCCAATTATTTTCATTTGCTGAATTCCTTTATAACTTCTTTCCTTAATTCCCCATTTACTTCTGGCAAGCCGGAGATAACTTTCCTTTGTGGATCAAAAAATGCCACGAATGCCGGGGCCGCCTGATGAAGAAGCATTCCCAGGCCGTCTATCGTTGTATTACCTCTTTCTTTTGCCGCCTTCAGTAATTTTGTCTGCAGAGGATTATATACTATATCTGTCACCAGCGCATCTTTTGGCAGCTTATCAAGCTTGATATCAAGTTCCGGCTGCCCTTTCATACCAAGGGAGGTTGTGTTAACCAGCATATCTGCTTCACTTAATATTTCATTTCTATCATTCCAGTCTGTCGTTTGTATTTTTATTCCCGCACTGGAAAACTGGCTCATAATTTTCTGTATTTTATCTTTAGTTCTGTTGGTAATAATAATTTTTTTCACTCTTTTGCCAAGAAGGGCAGAAATTATTGCTCTGGCTGCGCCACCTGCGCCTAATATGACAGCTGTCAGATTTTCATAGCTTAGATCGGGCAGTGTATCATTTATATTATTTATAAAGCCGCTTATGTCTGTATTCATCCCGGATAGTTTTTTATCCTTTATTATCACAGTATTTATCGCGCCACTTAAATGAGAATAAAATTTCTCAGTGATGTCATCGAATGACATTTTTTTATCACCATATATTAATTTATAAGCAGATTCCTTGTGCGGGATCGTTATATTTACGCCGGAAAGCCCAAGTTTTGATAAATCTTCTTTGAGGAATTTTTCCAAATTTTCCGGCCTTACTTCATAGGCCTTATATTCTCCCTCTATCCCATATTTTCTGAGCCAGTAATTATGTATTACTGGAGAAAGAGAGTGCTTTATTGGAAATCCTATTACTCCAGCTCTCTTTATTTGGGCTTTTTCATCCACCGTTTTCCATTTCTTCCTTATGTTTAGTGTAATGCTGCATTATTGTTGCACATGTTTCTTCCACAGAACGCCTGGTAACATCTATTAAGGGCCATTTATATTTAGCAAAAAGTTTTTTGGATTCCAAAACTTCTTCTTTGATGTTTTCAATATCTACATAGCTGGTATCGCGTTTTTCATTAAGGGATACCAGGCGGGTTTTTCTTATCTGCGACAATCTTTCTGGCGATATGGTAAGACCAACCACAAGCGGCCTCTTAAGGATAAAAAGATTTTCTGGCAAAGGGCAGCCTTTAACATAAGGTATGTTGGCGACATTAATTCCGCGATAAGAAAGATATACACAGGTAGGTGTTTTTGAAGTACGGGAAACTCCAACTATTACTATATCGGCACTCTCCAAATCTTCCGTTGCCTGTCCATCATCATGGGCCAGGGTGAAATTTATTGCCTCTACCCGTTCGAAATATTCTTCATCTAACTCATGCTGCCTACCTGGATGTGCTTTTGCCTCTGCTCCTAAATATGCGGATATTTCTCTGGTCACGCGAGCGAGCACTGGAACGCACGGAATTTTCAACTGACGGCAGAAATCAATTAAGATTTCCTGCAAGGCGTTATCTATTATTGTGTAAAGCACAACTCCCCGCTCTTCTCTTATGCCATCAAGGACCTTTTCCAGCTGACCACGTGTTCTGACCAAAGCCCATGTATGTTCTATTGGTTCCACATCATCAAACTGTGACATTACGGAACGAGCAATGCTACTAACTGTCTCGCCAGTAGAGTCAGAAACTAAATGTATATGAAATTCTTTAGTCATATTTTAGGTATATGTTGGTAATTATCTGTGAATTACTGTGGACAAAACCCCTATTAATCCACAGGAAAGAAAGTTTCTTATATCTATCCACGTTATCATTTTAGTTTCAATATATATACTCACATGTTAATAAATTTTATTACCAGTTGTTAGAAATGTGGTTAATAATATTTTTCTACAGTAATCCACTTAACTAACAATAAAACAATTTTATTCTTAAACAGTTAAATAAAAAAGATTCCAACATAGTTATTAACAGTAATTATTGCTTTATATGCTTTTGTAGATAAAACTGTGCATGGAATTTGATACACATTTTTCATTGGTCCTATTACAACTACAATCTTATTAAATACTTTATATTAATAGTAAGTAGAGAAGATTAATTAAGTGAACAAAAAAATATTAGAAGCACTGTCTGGTAAAGTTTTTGATGCCCCTCCTATATGGCTTATGCGTCAGGCGGGAAGATATCTACCAGAATATAAGCAGATAAGAAAAAATGCCGGAAGCTTTCTTGATATGTGTTATAATCCTGAACTTGCTGCAGAGGTTACATTACAGCCAATAAGAAGATTTGGTTTTGATGCTGCAATTATTTTTTCTGACATATTAGTTGTTCCCCATGCCCTTGGTGTAGGACTTTCTTTTGAAGAAGGAACTGGTCCAGTTCTGGAAAAAATAGACAGTAGAGAAAAAATAGAAAATCTAAAAAGAGAAAACATTGAAAGTAAATTAAAACCAGTTTTTGAAGCAATAAAAATTGTAAGAAAAAGTCTTCCAGAAGAAACCGCATTAATTGGATTTGCCGGAGCACCCTGGACGGTCGCCACTTATATGATTGAAGGACGAGGATCAAAAGATTTTTCCGGAGTGAAAAAATTTGCTTTTTCTAACAGTGAAGATTTTAATACCCTGATCTCACTGCTTACTGACGTAACAATAGATTATCTTATAATGCAGATAGAAGCAGGGGCAGAAATTATAAAGATTTTTGATAGCTGGGCAGGAGTTCTAGCAGAAAATGAATTTGATAATTGGGTTATAAAACCTATTAAAAAAATAATAGAACAACTGAAGAAAAAATATCCACAAGTTCCGGTAATTGCTTTTCCAAAAGGGGCAGGAATCTCATATGAAAAATTTATAAGAGAAACTAACCCGGATGCAATAGCAGTGGATTATACCGTTCCGGTTAAGTGGATTAAAGATAATCTGCAGAAGAAAAAAACTGTGCAGGGAAATCTTGACCCATCTATTCTTGTTGGGGATAAAAAAAGGCTAGTCGAAGAAATAAAAAAAATTAAAGAAGAGCTTTGTGGAGGGCCGTTTATATTTAACCTTGGCCATGGTATATTGCCATATACCCCAATTGAAAATGTTGAAATTCTCATAAAAACTGTGCGTGGGGAATAAAAGGGATGAAAAAAACGGCAGTAATAGTTTTTAATATGGGCGGGCCGGATAACCTTGATGCTGTTAAACCATTTCTTTTTAATCTTTTTTCTGACAGGGCAATAATATCTTTGCCGAATCCCCTGCGCTGGTTGATAGCAAAAATTATCTCAAGCAAAAGAGAAAAACAGGCAAAACATATTTATGAGCTTATGGGCGGAGGATCCCCAATCGTAAACTTGACAAGAGAACAGGCTGAGGAACTGGAAAGTGAATTAAATAAAAGAGGTGACGGAGAATATAAGGTTTTTGTTGCCATGCGCTACTGGCACCCATTTGCTGACGAAGAAATAAAAGAAGTTAAAAACTTCGTTCCTGATAAAATGATATTGCTTCCGCTTTATCCACAATTTTCGACTACAACATCTGCATCTTCGATTAAAGATTGGATTAGGGCAGCAAAAAATGCGGGGATGAAAAAAGTCCCGTATAAATCAATTTGCTGTTATCCGACCAATGAAGATTTTATTAACGCACACGCAGAAAAAATATTACCTTCTTATCGCCTTGCCCAAAAAAAGGGAAATCCAAGAATTTTATTTTCAGCACACGGTCTGCCGGAAAAAGTAATTGATATGGGAGATCCGTATCAATGGCAGGTGGAGCAGACGGCAAAAAAAGTGGCAGGAAAATTATCTGAGCTTGTTTTTCTAAATAAAAAAGAAGAATCATTATTTCCTGGTGCTAAGAAAACCAGAGCAGAAAATTTAGATTGGAGAGTTTGCTATCAAAGTAAGGTTGGCCCTCTGAAATGGATTGGTCCAGCAACGGATGAAGAAATATTACGTGCGGCAAAAGAAAATGTGCCGTTGGTTATAGTGCCTATAGCGTTTGTTTCTGAACACTCAGAAACACTTGTTGAGCTTGATATAGAATATAAAGAACTGGCAGAAAATAATGGATTAAAAAACTATTTTCGTGTTCCTGCCCTTGGATCAGACTGGCTTTTTATTAAGGCACTGGCGGATATTTGTATAGATGCAGAAACAAGAAAAGACGGAAGCTGCACTTCGCATGAAGGCAACCGGATCTGCCCGATAAATTTTGGCAGATGCATGAATAATGCCCATATTGAATAGGTAAAGTGATGATAGATTTTTTAAGAGAGTATAATAACTGGATAGAGGCATTTCATATAATTGCTGTTATTTCATGGATGGCCGGTCTGCTATATTTGCCACGACTTTTTGTTTATCACTGTCAGGTTAAACCGGGATCGGAAGCTTATGAGAAATTTAAAATAATGGAGAGAAAGCTGCTAAGGGGAATAATGAACCCGGCGATGATTGCAGTTTTTATATTGGGAATAATTCTTGTTATGACAACTGGCTATGGAGCCCCAGGAACCGGTGGCGGGTGGCTACATGTTAAAATAGTTTTGGTTTTATTCATGGCAGGCAGCCATATGATGATGTCTAGGTACCGCAAAGATTTTGAGAGAAATATAAACACTAAAACAGAGAGATTTTACCGTATTTTTAATGAGATTCCTGCGGTTTTAATGGTGTTTATAGTTATTTTAGTTATGGTAAAGCCTTTCTAAAATTCCAGGCAAGGCCTTCCGCTATTTTTCACATTACTGATAAAATCATTTGACAGGCAAAATTTATTCTGGTAGCTGAGTCCTAAAGGCGGCGTAACACGCTTCCTGCCTTTGGTTTCTTAAGGGAGAATCCCAACATAATTTAATTTTCGGATAGACTAAATTTCTGTCATGAAATCTTTTGCTGTTCTCCTTTTGCAAACTTCATTCTTTTATTCTAAATCTTTTGAAACAAGAGCAACAAAACAGCTATGACAACATCTAGAAAAAAGCCCCAAGAAGAAAATGGAAATAATCAGGAAGAAAAAAAGGAGCTGAAGCTAAAAGTTTCCTCTCGTAAAGCACCAGAACCTTCCGAAGAAAAAACAACCTCAGAAAATGCCGAGAAAGAAGCGCCAAATGAACAGGCCAATAAACAAGTGGGTCCTGATGCGCCAGAGCAAAAAAAGAGTAGAGCAGGAGTTCTTTATGTAAAAGAACTCAAAAAAACAGGCGCTGACGAACTTATTTCTCTTGCTAAAGAAGCAGGCATTGAAAACCCTAGCTCCATGCTGAAGCAAGATTTGATTTTTTCTCTTCTCAGGAGAATGTCCAGCGCAGCGGAAGATGGCATGATAATCTCTGAGGGCGTGTTGGAAGTTCTGCAGGATGGCTTCGGTTTCCTGCGCTCTACAGAATCAAATTATCATGCAGGACCTGACGATGTTTACATAAGCCCAAGCCAGATAAGGCGCTTTAATTTACGTACAGGTGACACAGTGGAAGGTGAGGTGCGTGCGCCAAAAGCTGGCGAAAGATATTTCGCCCTCACGAAAGTTATGAGCATAAATGGCGCAACAATAGAAGAGGCAAAAAGCAAAGTTAATTTTGATAATCTTACGCCCCTTTATCCAAACCAACGTTTGCGCATGGAAACCAGCGATAATAGCTGGAAAAACAATACAAGTGCTCGCGTAATTGACCTTGTTGCGCCACTTGGCAAAGGGCAGCGCGCTCTCATTGTTGCGCAACCACGTACTGGTAAAACAATATTATTACAAACAATTGCTAAGTCCATTGAGATGAACCACCCAGAAGTTGTGTTGATGGTTCTGCTTATAGATGAGCGTCCTGAAGAAGTCACAGACATGCAGCGCTCAGTTAAAGGCGAGGTAGTTAGTTCTACTTTTGATGAGCCGGCAACAAGGCACGTACAGCTTGCGGAAATGATTATTGCTAAAGCCCGCCGACAAGTTGAGCATGGCAAGGATGTTGTTATTCTGCTTGATTCCATAACCCGTTTGGCAAGAGCTTATAATGCTGTTGTTCCGTCTAGTGGTAAGGTTCTTACAGGTGGCGTAGATGCCAATGCCTTACAAAGGCCAAAAAGATTTTTTGGTGCTGCTCGTAACATAGAAAATGGTGGATCACTGTCTATTATTGCTACGGCTCTTGTTGAAACAGGTTCGCGCATGGATGAGGTTATCTTTGAAGAATTTAAGGGTACAGGTAACTGCGAAATCGTACTTGATAGAAAGCTTTCTGATAAACGTATTTTCCCATCCATTGATATAACCAAGTCCGGAACACGTCACGAAGAGCAACTCTATGATGAAGGTGAGATGCAGAAAATGTGGGTGCTGCGCAAAATACTTTCGCCAATGAGCAATATTGATGCTATGGAATTCATAATGGAAAAAATGAAAGGCACAAAGAGCAATTCTGATTTCTTCCAGCTGATGAACAGCAAACAATAGAAGTTTAGCTTATAAATTAAGGAGAAGTTATGGCGGGGCGTAGCAAAATTGCATTAATCGGAGCCGGTAATATCGGCGGAACACTTGCTCATCTGGCGGGTTTGAAAGAACTTGGCGACATAGTCCTTTTTGACGTAGTTGAAGGTGTGCCGCAGGGCAAAGCACTTGATCTTGCACAGAGTGCCCCAATAGAGGATTTTGACGTATCGCTAAAGGGAACAAACGATTACAAAGATATTAAAGATGCTGATGTATGTATTGTTACAGCGGGCATAGCACGCAAACCAGGTATGAGCAGAGATGACCTGCTTGCTACTAACACCAAGATAATTTCAGCGGTTGCAGAGGGCATAAGGAAGCATGCGCCAAAAGCATTTGTAATAGTTATCACCAATCCGCTTGATGTGATGGTGCAGGTGATGCAGAAGAAAACGCGCTTCAAGCCCAACAAAGTTGTCGGCATGGCTGGCGTACTCGATTCTGCCCGCTTTCGTTGTTTTCTGGCAGAAGAATTTGGAGTTTCTGTTGAGGATGTCACGGCATTTGTATTAGGTGGCCATGGTGATTCTATGGTTCCTCTTCCCCGCTATTCAACGGTCGCTGGCATACCATTGCCAGATTTGATCAAAATGAAATGGACTACTCAGAAAAAGATAGACGCCATAGTTCAACGCACGCGTGATGGCGGAGCGGAAATTGTTGGCCTGCTAAAAACAGGCTCGGCTTTTTATGCACCAGCAAGTGCAGCCATACAAATGGCAGAGAGCTATCTGAAAGATAAAAAAAGAGTTCTTCCCTGTGCGGCTTATTTAAATGGCCAATATGGCGTGAAGGGCCTTTATGTTGGTGTGCCGGTTGTTATTGGCGCGGGTGGCGTAGAGAAAGTTGTTGAGATAACACTAAATGCCAGCGAGAAAAAGGAATTTGATAAATCAGTTGGTCATGTGCGTGAGCTGATAAAAGCAACGAAATTTTAGTTGCGATCATGCGTCCTGTCGGCCTTTAGATCAAAGTTATTTTCCATGAATTTTTTGAGTTTTGTTAGGGCATCGCGCAAATTCTCTTTCGTCGATTTGTCTCCCGGCCAATCCTTTAGAAAATCGATTTTCTTAGAAGCTACAGAATAAATTTCTGATAAACTATTCTGCAATTGCTCAAAATTATTTTTTATAAGATGGCTGGATGTTGTTAGAGACCTTACTCTGTTAATAGAGCTTTGCATTCTTAGGGACATGATTACTAATTTACTGGAATATTCATAAATACGATCGGAAGGCTTTTTATCAAGATCTTTAGCAAGCATAATTAATTCAACGTTAGATTCGCCAATTTTGGTATTGAAATCGGATAAAAGATTAAGCATTTCCCCGCAAGCATTTTTCTGACTTTCAGAAAAACTGGAAGAATTTTTAGACTTACCTGTTATTTCTTTCAAAAAACTCATTTTCTACCTGACGATTTGAATCTTTTTCTCAGAATCATCTCGTATAAATAATGGACTGCTAGCAACATTTATAACAAGTTCTATAAGTTTGTACGCCATATTTCCCGACTTTTTTGATTCAAGGCTCTTTTCTTCATTGTTAGTGCGCATATATTCTGACATACGTTCTACATTACTACTATACAAGCTAAGAGCGTAATTATAAATATCCTTTAAAATATGAGGCTGTATCGGATGAGGAAGGCTATTCTCACCTATGTTTTTGAGTTCATTTTTGAGAGTTTCCACTGCTTCGGGCAAGTAGCCAAAATCTTCTTCGAAATTAAACGAATTAATTTTAAGCAATGTACGAAGGGCTCTCTCCCTCAGAATGCTGCCAGAGAACTTATTCTTTACAGCCATCTGCACACCAAGTTTCGGACTGCCTGTTTTATAACAGCAGGGACTATTAGTTACTTCATCTTTAAAGGTTTTTAATATTTCCAAATTTGATTCTGATATTTCCAGCCCTGTGTTTATCTGCGGACACTCAGTAAATTTGCTTATTGAGTCCCTGAAGAAGGTGGCGTTTTTTTCCTGAAATATGATTGCTTCATGGAGAAATTCCAGAATAGCATTTTCAATAGGAAGGGGCACCTCTCTGATTATTATTTCATTCAAGCGCGCCCTTATAACATAAAAAGCTCCTGTTATTGAGGGTGGCAGAGTATTTTTGGCTGTAAAAAAATCGAGCCTCTGCAAAAACATATCTGCAGCATTTTTCATTTCCTGAATTTGCTGATCGTTTATTTCTATGTTGCGGGCAATATCCATAGTATTAATCTTTACCTTTGCGGCAAACATTGCGGGCAGAGCCCCTTCCTTCTAGCACCCTTCTTTGGAAAGAGTCTTTTTTATCGAGGTTAATTTCCTCGTTCTCAGGCTGATTAGGCCGCCCCCTTCGGTTATTTGCTTTGTTTTCTTCCATTTCTTTCGTCTTGCCAGTGTTCTGAAGCTGCCCCTAGTTTACATCAATAATATTACAAAATTATTAACATAAATGGCCATAAACTCTTACGCCAAAATGCTTGCGGTTGTTTTCTCTTGTGGTATAAGGGATGCCGTTACCAATACAGATTACACCGCTTTGGTGTAAGAAGGGCGGTAAAAATTAATATAGGCAATAAAAATAGTATCCCCGCTTTTTGAAGGGCCCAGAGCAGATTGGAGAAAAAGTTCATATGAATATTCATGAATACCAAGCTAAAGGAATACTTGCTAAATTTGGCGTTCCCGTACCCAGGGGTAAAGTAGCATTTTCTGTAGAAGAGGCGGTAATAGCGGCGCAAGAGCTTGGTGCCCCTGTGCTGGTGGTAAAAGCCCAAATTCATGCAGGCGGGCGTGGTAAGGCCGGTGGAGTGAAGGTTCTGAAGCATGTAAGTGAAGTCGAAGAAGTTGCAAAGGAAATGCTTGGCAAGGTTCTGGTAACGCATCAAACCGGGCCGGAAGGCAAAGAGGTAAAGCGCCTTTATATAGAAGAAGGTTCTGATATAAAACAAGAATATTATGTTAGTCTGGTTGTAGATAGAGCGACAAGCCGTGTTGCAATTATAGGCTCTGCTGCGGGCGGTATGGACATAGAAGAAGTTGCCGCTAAAGAGCCAGAAAAAATTGTTACTATTTCGATAGACCCGGCAGCTGGCCTGCAAGGTTTTCATGTTCGTAAACTTGGATTTGGTATGGGGCTTAATAGTGATCAGGTTAAGAAGCTTTCTAAAATAATACCATTAATATACAAATCCTTCATTGAAACCGATGCCAGCCAGGTGGAAATAAACCCTCTTGTTGAAACAAATGAGGGTAATTTTGTTGCACTGGATGCCAAATATAATTTTGATGAAAATGCCCTTTATCGCCACACAGATATAGAAGACTTGCGCGATGAGGATGAAGAAGAGCCTTTAGAGCGTCGAGCAAGTAAGGCTGGGCTTTCTTATGTAAAAATGAACGGCAATATTGGCTGTATGGTAAATGGCGCTGGTCTGGCAATGGCCACTATGGACATAATAAAACTTTTTGGGGCCGAGCCTGCGAACTTTCTTGATGTTGGTGGTGGGGCCACAAAAGAGAGAGTTACTGAAGCTTTAAAAATTATACTTTCAGACAAGTCTGTAGAGGGAATATTGGTAAATATATTTGGCGGTATTATGCGCTGCGATATAATTGCAGAGGGTGTAATTGCCGCTGCCAAGGATGTTGAGTTAAAAGTTCCTCTGGTTGTCAGGCTGGAAGGTACAAATGTGGAGGCAGGAAAAAAAATATTGGCTGAGTCTGGCCTGGCCGTTATTTCCGCCGATGATCTTGGTGATGCCGCAGAAAAAATTGTTGAAGCAGTTAAGAAGGGGAAATCCTAATGGCCGTATTAGTAAACAAAAATACAAAATTAATATGTCAGGGCTTTACCGGTAGAGAAGGAACTTATCATTCTGAGCAGGCGATAGCTTACGGCACAAAAATGGTTGGTGGCGTTACGCCCGGTAAAGGCGGCTCAGTGCATCTTGATTTGCCGGTTTTTAATACTGTAATAGAAGCAAGGGAAATGACAGGCGCAAATGCCAGTGTAATTTATGTTCCTCCACCCTTTGCAGCAGATGCAATATTAGAAGCGATTGATGCTCAAATAGAGCTGGTGGTTTGTATCACTGAGGGAATACCTGTTCTTGATATGGTAAAGGTAAAACGCGCTTTGAGCGGAACAAAAACAAGATTAATAGGCCCAAATTGTCCTGGCGTTATAACGCCAGGAGAGTGCAAAATTGGAATAATGCCTGGCCATATACATAAGCGTGGCAAAATTGGCATAGTTTCTCGCTCCGGCACGCTTACTTATGAGGCGGTTAAGCAAACAAGCGATGCTGGTCTCGGGCAAACCACCTGCATCGGTATTGGCGGTGACCCAGTCAATGGAACAAACTTTATTGATTGTCTGGATATTTTCCTTGCGGATGACGAAACTCAGGCAATTGTGATGATAGGTGAAATTGGAGGAACGGCGGAAGAAGAGGCTGCTGCTTTCTTAAAAGCTTCTAAAAAGAAAAAACCTGTTGTTGGGTTTATTGCCGGTCGCACAGCGCCTCCTGGCAAGCGTATGGGGCATGCTGGTGCCATAGTCGCCGGTGGCAAGGGTGGAGCAGAAGACAAAATCGAAGCCATGAAGTCTGCTGGTATGATTATTTCTGATTCTCCAGCTACAATTGGCTCTACCATGCTCGAACTTTTGCAGAATGCGGCATGAATAAGTTTATGAATTAAATTATTACTAGATCCCGGGCATAATATGTCAAACCTTCGTGAAACTACCCCCTTCTTCGGCGCAAACGCGATTTATATAGCAGAAGTTTATGAGCAATATCTGCGCGACCCTTCATCAGTGGATGGAAGCTGGAGAGAATATTTCAATTCCTTTGGTGATAGCTCTGAGGCAATTAAAAAAGATTTTGGTGGCGCTCCATGGGCATCAGATAAAACTAAAATAGTTGGATATAAAAAACCTTTTATTGAACGCCGTAAGAAAGCAGCTGGCCGCCGAGCAACAGACACTCAGGAAAGTAGCAGCGCTTCCATAAGAGCGCACATGCTCATACGGGCTTATCGGGTGCGTGGACATTTAATCGCAAACCTCGACCCTCTTGGTCTTTCGGTTCGCCAATCTCATCCGGAGCTTGAAATCGAACGCTATGGTTTTTCTGAAAAGGATATGGGGCAGGAAATTTTTCTCGGCGGATGGCTTGGCCGTGAAAAAGCAACATTGCGCGAGATATTGTCAATATTAAAGCAATCATATTCTTCTAATATTGGTCTTGAATATATACACATACAGTCACTTGAGAAAAAAGAATGGTTGGAAAACAAACAGGAAAGCTCGCTTGCCAAGCCAACCCTTTCTGCTTCTGAAAAGAAAAATATACTTAAGCAATTGATTGAAGTTATCGGTTTTCAGGAATTTCTGCATATAAAATTTCCTGGCGCAAAACGCTTTTCAGCAGAAGGTGGAGATAATTTATTGCCAGCGATGGAGGCGGTTGCAACAACCGCTGCTAAGCTGGGAGTTAAAGAAGTGGTCGTGGGCATGCCGCATAGAGGAAGGCTTTCAGTGCTTACTGCTTTTATGGGCAAACCATATGCTGCCATGCTTTCTGAGTTTCAGGGAAATCTGGCAACTCCCGATTATATAAACAGCTCGGGCGACGTGAAATACCATCTCGGCATTTCTGCTGATAAAAAATTTGAAGGTGAAGAGCTTCATCTTTCTCTTACGGCAAACCCGTCTCACCTTGAAGCGGTAAATCCTGTTGTCGTTGGTAAGGTGCGTGCTAAGCAGGATCAACATGGTGATGTTGAGCGTAACAGGGTTATGGGCCTGCTGTTACATGGTGATGCAGCTTTCTGCGGCCAGGGTGTTGTTGCTGAAACTTTGTCTTTGTCAGATCTGGATGGATATAAAACCGGTGGCACAGTGCATATTGTTGTGAACAACCAAATTGGTTTTACAGCTAACCCCAATGATGCACATAAGTCACCTTACCCTACTGACGTAGCCATGATGATACAGGCGCCAATTTTTCATGTTAATGGTGACGATCCAGAAGCTGTTGTTCATGCCTCCCGAATAGCTGCTGAGTATCGCCAAAAATTTAAGAAAGATGTGATACTTGATATATGGTGCTATCGTCGTTATGGGCATAACGAGGGTGACGAACCAATGTTTACTCAACCTAGCATGTATAAAAAAATTGCCCAGATGCCAACAGCAAGAGATATATATGCAGAGCGCCTAATTTCTGAGGGTATTATAGGCAGTGAAGAGTTCGACAAGCTGAAGAAGGAATTTCATTCCTTCCTGGAAAGAGAATATGAAACTTCCAAGAATTATAAGCCCAACAAAGCAGACATGCTTGAAGGAAAATGGGAGGGGATTGAACAGGCTAACGACCTGGCCAAAACCCCGAAAGCTGAAACAGGAATTGATATAAAAATCCTGAAAAAAATTGGTAAAAAACTTTCTGATAAGCCGGATGGTTTTAACCTCAATAAAAAAGTTGAACGCATGCTTGATGCCAAGCATAAAATGATTGAAACCGGAGAGGGAATTGATTGGGCAACGGCAGAAGCGCTTGCTTTTGGCTCCCTTTTAATAGAGGGGCACTCAGTGCGTCTATCTGGTCAGGACGTTATGCGCGGAACATTTTCTCATCGTCATAGTGGGCTTGTTGATCAGGACAACGAAAATATTTTCTATCCTCTTAACAACATAGAAAAAGAGCAGGGTAGATACGAGGCTATAAACAGCAATCTTTCTGAATTTGCTGTTCTTGGTTACGAATATGGCTATAGCTCTGCTGAGCCAAAAGCTCTTACATTATGGGAAGCGCAATTCGGTGATTTTTCTAACGGTGCGCAAATAATTATTGATCAGTTCATTGCTTCTGCTGAAGTAAAATGGCTGCGCATGAGTGGCCTGGTTATGCTATTACCACATGGTTATGAAGGCCAGGGTCCAGAGCACAGTTCGGCAAGGCTTGAACGCTTCCTGCAGCTTTCTGCAGAAGATAACTGGCAGGTTGCAAATTGTACTACACCGGCAAATTACTTTCATATATTGCGCCGTCAGTTAAAAAGAAATTTCCGCAAGCCTCTCATATTAATGACGCCAAAATCTTTATTGCGCCATAAACTTGCCACATCAAAACTTTCCGAAATGGCAAAAGGGACTACCTTCCGGCGCGTATTGCCAGAGACAGAAAAACTGGCCGCTCATGAAAAAATAAGGAAGGTTGTGATTTGCAGTGGTAAAATTTATTATGATCTTTTTGAAGAGCGGGCGAATAGAAAAATAAAAGATATTGCCATAATAAGACTTGAGCAATTTTATCCTTTCCCGGAAAAATCTCTTTTTGCAGAAGTAAAGAAATACAAGAATGCAGAAGTAATATGGTGTCAGGAAGAACCAGAAAATATGGGCGGCTGGAATTTTGTCGATCGCAGGATCGAGAAAGTTTTATTACAAGCCAAAATTAAAGCGAAACGTCCACAATTTGCTGGCAGAAAACGAGCAGCAGCTACCGCAGCTGGTTATATGAAAATTCATGAAAAAGAACAAAATGCGCTGATAAACGAAGCGATGGATTAAACAGGAGAAGAAAGATGAGCAATATAAAAGTTCCGCCACTTGGGGAATCTGTAACTGAAGCAACAGTTGCAAAATGGTTTAAGAAAGAAGGCGATGCCATACAGAAAGATGAAATCCTTGTAGAGCTGGAAACGGATAAAGTTACTTTGGAAGTTAATGCGGATTCTTCTGGTATTTTAAAAGAAATAAAAGTTCCCGAAGGCGAGACTGTTGAAGTTGGTGCGCTGCTTGGAAAGATAGAAGAAGGTGCAGTAGCAAGTGTTGTAAAGAAGGAAGAGAAAAAACCTGAACTCCCAAGGTCGGCACAAAAAGTGGAAAGCCAACCAACAAAGGGTGCAGATGGGTCAGGCCCTGCAGCAAGGAAATTAATGGCTGAACATAATGTTGATGCAACTGTATTAGAAGGAACAGGTAAAGATGGCCGTATCACCAAAGGCGATGTTCTTTCGGCGATAGAAAATGCTGCATCATACCAGTCAAATATTTCCAACACTTCCTCCCCACGTGAAAATCGCGTGAAGATGACAAAGCTGCGCCAGGCAATAGCGCGACGTTTGAAGGAATCACAAAACACAGCAGCAATGCTGACGACATTCAATGAAATTGACATGACTGATATCATGGATTTGCGCAAAAAACTTCAGGATGATTTTGTTGCTAAACATGGTGTTAAACTTGGCTTCATGTCTCTTTTCACCAAAGCAGCAATTAATGCTCTTAAGGAAATTCCTGCAGTTAACGCTGAAATAGATGGCGATGAGATAGTATATAAAAACCATTATGACATTGGAATGGCAGTGGGAACAGAACAAGGTCTTGTTGTTCCAGTTATGCGTGATGCAGATCAACTTTCGTTCGCCGGCGTAGAAAAGGAAATCATTCGCCTTGCTAAACTTGCTCGCGATGGAAAACTTTCCATTAAAGATCTTACCGGCGGAACTTTCACCGTAACAAATGGTGGAATTTATGGCTCTATGCTCTCCACTCCTATTATTAATCCACCACAATCGGCGATCTTAGGTTTACATAATATTGTTGCAAGGCCAGTAGCAATAAATGGCGAAATAAAAATTCGCCAAATGATGTATGTCGCACTTTCTTACGATCACAGAATTATTGATGGCCGTGAAGCCGTTACTTTCCTTGTTCGCATTAAGCAGGCAATTGAAAATCCAAACAGGATGCTTCTGGAGATATAAGCTCCCAGATTTTAAAAATGGGGAAAGAATATTATGTTTATATAATGGCAAGCAAGAAAGATGGAGTGCTTTATATAGGAATAACATCTGATTTGGTTAAGAGAATATGGGAACACAAAGAAGGAATAACAAAGGGATTTACTGGAAAATATAAAATAAAGAAGCTTGTATATTTTGAGATATATAATGACCCGGAAACTGCTATAAAAAGAGAAAAGAATATGAAGGCGTGGAAACGGTCATGGAAGACAGAGATTATAGAAAATAACAATCCCAAATGGGAAGATTTATACGATACCATAATATAATGTCATCCCAGCGAAAGCTGGGATCTTAAGATTCCACCTCAAGCCGCTCCGCGTCTTGGCTGGAATGACAAGGAATAAGAAGGAGTAAGAATAAAGATGAGCGAGCAATTTGATCTGGTTGTTATTGGTGGCGGCCCGGGTGGATATGTGGCAGCAATACGTGCTGCACAATTGGGGATGAAAGTGGCGTGCGTGGAAAAGCGTGGGGCCTTAGGAGGAACCTGTTTAAATGTTGGTTGTATTCCTTCAAAGGCATTACTGCACTCTTCAGAACTTTATGAAGAAGTAAAACATGGAAAGGCCCACGGAATAAATGCTGAGGTAAAACTCGATCTGAAGGCTATGTTAAAACGCAAAGATGAAGTTGTTGATGGTTTAACAAAAGGCATCGAAGGCTTGTTTAAGAAAAACAAGATTGAGTATATAAAAGGTCACGGAATCATACTTGGCAAAGGTGAGGTTGCAGTAAAGCCGGTTGATGGCAAATCAACTCCAATATCTCTAAAAACCAAAAATATATTAATAGCTACTGGCTCAGAAGTCGCAAAACTTCCAGGGATCGAGATTGATGAGAAGAAAATAGTTTCTTCTACTGGCGCGCTTTCTCTTCCTAAAGTTCCTGCAAAGCTAGTTGTTATTGGAGGTGGTGTTATCGGGCTTGAACTTGGTTCTGTGTGGCGTCGGCTGGGTGCTGATGTAACTGTAATAGAATTTCTTGACGGAATAGTACCGGGAGCAGATGGCGAAGTGCGTAGACAGTTCCAGAAAATTCTGGAAAAGCAGGGCATAAAATTCAAATTATCAACAAAAGTTACTAGCGCAAAAAATTCTGCTAAGGGAGTAACGCTTTCTGCAGAACCGGCAAAAGGCGGTAAGGCTGAAAAGATTGAAGCCGATATTGTTCTTGTTGCGATTGGCCGTAAACCATATACAGAAAATCTTGGCCTGAAAGAATCAGGTGTAGAGCTTGATGAGCGTGGTCGTATAAAAGTTGATGCAAACTTCCATACAAATGTTAGCGGTATTTATGCTATCG
>Ga0210057_1002121_pt1 | contig 28776 bp, 37 predicted proteins | sample CryGeyCG2114_010_2_FD_183968 | JGI IMG/M metagenome (GOLD analysis project Ga0210057, IMG submission 183968) | Groundwater microbial communities from aquifer - Crystal Geyser CG10_big_fil_rev_8/21/14_0.10 (SPAdes) (version 2) | ecosystem: Environmental > Aquatic > Deep subsurface > Groundwater ...
AGAAACTCACATCACTAAATAAAAATGAAAAATAAAATTGCTGGAATAATAATTATAGGTGTAGCTTTAATTATAGGTTTTATTACTTACTCATTTAACAAAGCATTATCCAATATTATCAGTACAGCATGTTCTCATGGCACAGACTGTGTAATGTGGGGAACACTAAAAGCACAAACAAATATTAGTATTGGCCTAATGGTTTTTGTCATCCTAATTGGATTATACTTAATATTCTTTGGAAAAGAAGAAAGAATTATCACACAAATAAAAGAAGTAAAAGAACAAATAGATCCTGAAAAAATCACCAGAGAAAATTATAAAGAAGTTTTAGAAAAACTTTCAAATGATGAAAAAGAGATTTTAGAAGTTATTATTGATGCTAAAGGTAGTATTTATCAATCAAAAATAGTTGAAGAAACTGATATGACTAAAGTAAAAGTAACAAGAATCCTAGATAAACTTGAAGGAAGGAAGCTTATTGAAAGAAAACGTCGTGGTATGACAAACATCATAATTCTTACTGCATGAAACTAGTTTCACATTATATTAATATATAGTTTCACCCACTTTCCTCATACAATATTTAAAAAAGGAGGATTATAATGAAAAAACTCACTCTAAAAATAAAAGGTATGCATTGTCAAAGTTGTGCAACATTAATTAAAAGTAACTTAGAAGACCTAGATGGAACTAATTCCATTAAAGTGTCATATGAAAAAGAAACTGTCGCCCTTAAATTTGATGAAAATAAAACAAATGAAGAAAAAATAAAATCGGTAATTGATACTCAAGGTTATAGTTGTTATTTACCAACAGAATCTAAAAGCCTCAATCATAAAATTGGTTGGGTTTTGGGGATTATAGGATCCCTAATTGTTATATATTTCTTATTTCACTTTTTTGAAGGAATTAACCTCCCTCAGATTAGTAAAGATATGGGATATGGATTATTATTTGTAGTTGGACTTCTAACCGGATTTCATTGTGTTAGTATGTGTGGAGGTTTTGTAGTTTCATACACAACAAAAAATGCCCAAGATGGAACAAAATCTCACAAATCCCATTTAATGTATGGTATGGGTAAAACTATCTCTTACACAGTAATAGGAGCAGCATTTGGCCTTCTTGGATCAATAATTGCTTTTACACCCACAATAAGAAGTATTGCAGGAATTATTGCAGGACTTTTCTTAACTTTATTTGGCCTAAAAATGTTAAACATAATTCCAGCTCTAAGAAAATTCCAATTTAAAACACCAAAATTCATTTCAAAATTTGTGGGAATTAAATCAAAAAAACATTCAAACCCTTTAGTTATTGGTTTACTAAATGGCCTTATGATTGCTTGTGGACCATTACAAGCAATTTACATTATGGCTGCAGGAACAGGTAGTGTACTTGAAGGGGCAAAACTATTATTTATTTTTGCGCTAGGAACTTTACCAGTAATGTTAGGATTTGGATACTTTACAAGTTTTGTTTCAAATAAAATGACACATAAAATTCTAAAAGCATCAGGCGCAATTGTAATTGTTCTAGGACTATTAATGATAAATAATGGGTTAACACTAGCAGGGAATGGTTATGACTTCAATTCAATCTTAACTTCATTTAAAGACCAAACAAGTGACATACCATCAGAAAACCTTCCAATACTTAAAGATAATTATCAAGAAATAAATATGGTAGTTGATAGATATGGATGGACTCCAGATAAATTTATTCTAAAAAAAGGAGTACCAGTAAAATGGATTATAAACGGGAAAGAGATTAATAATTGCAATAAAGCAATACAAGTTCCAAAATTAGGTTTAGTTTTTAATATTAAACCAGGAAAACAAATTATAGAATTTACTCCAACAGAAGAAGGAATCATACCTTGGAGCTGTTGGATGGGAATGATTCCAGGAACATTTATAGTTTCTGAAGATCTTGAATTAACTCAAGAAGAAGTAGAAAAAAGCATAAACAGCATTCAACAACCAGCAAGTAGTTCATGTGGTGGAAGTTGTGGAAGTTCAACTTGTGGAGGGTCTACAGGAGGCGGCTGTGGATGTGGAGGAAGATAAAAATGAAAAAAATAATATTATTACTTTTAGGATTAGTAATCCTAGCAGGTTGCCAAGCAACAGAAACTATAGTAAAAGACACAAATGACGCATTTAAAGGAAATGCAGACGCACCAGTTACTATTATAGAATATAGTGATTATGAATGCCCTTATTGTGCTAAATTCGCTTTACAGACTTTACCATCAATTAATGAACAATATATCCAAACTGGAAAAGTAAAAATGATTTTCAAAGATTTCCCATTAGCTTTCCATAAAAAAGCACAAAAAGCATCTGAAGCTGCCCAATGTGCTGGAGAACAAGGAAATTATTATGGTATGCATGATTTACTTTTCAGTAAAGGTGTTGCAGGAGTAGCTGCATACAAAGAATATGCAAAAGAATTAGAATTAGACTCAAACCAATTTAATAAATGTTTAGACTCAGGAAAAATGGAAGCTAAAGTTAAAGCTAACATGAAAGAAGGACAAGCTTTAGGAGTAAAAGGGACCCCAGCATTCTTCATTAACGGAAGACAAGTTACTGGAGCTCAACCTTTCTCAGTATTCAAAGAAGTTATTGAGGAGGAACTAAACAAATGAAAAAAATAATTATTTTACTTTTAGGATTAATTATCCTAGCAGGTTGCCAAGCAACAGGTAATGTAGTTAAAGAAACAGATAATGGGTATATTGAAATTCCATTATCAGATGCATCTAAAGTCTTAACAAAATATGATTATAATGCTAAAGGAACAAATGTAAAATATTTTGTAGTATTAGGTTCTGATGGAGAAGTAAAAACAGCCTTTGATGGTTGTGATGTTTGTGGAGGCCATAAAGGTTACTCACAAAGAGGTTCAGATGTCATATGTAATAATTGTGGCAAAGTGTTTAGAATTGATGACATAGGAACTAAAAATGGACCTGGAGGATGTTGGCCAAGTTTCTTAGATCACAAAATAGAAGGAGATACCATCCTAATATCTAAAACTGAATTAGCAAAAGGAGCATTTAGATTTTAAGGCTCACAAGTGATTAACTTAAATATATCATTTGAAGCCACCAAATTTTTTTCTTTTATTTTTTTAAAACCAGCTTTTTTTGCATGACCTACAGTATTTCTATCCAAATTAAAACCAAACAAAAATTTGGTAATAGGATTATGCAATTTTTGAAAAAATGCTAAAACTCTATTTTTACTTAAAACATGTTCCATCATAATAACCTTTCCATCTTTTTTACAAACCCTCCTCATTTCTTTAGCTACAGCAATAGGGTCTGGAACAGAACATAAAACAAAAGTACAAATTACAACATCAAAAGTATTATCTTTGAAACGCATATGTTCAGCATCCATTTTAAGCAAAGAAAAATTATTATCGAATTTTTTTGATTCTTTAATTGCTTTTCCTAACATCCCACTACTCAAATCAATTGCAGTCACCTTAGCATCATCAGAATAATATTTAAGATTTTTACCAGTCCCTACACCAACTTCTAACACATTACCTTTAAGATTAGAAACTACTTTTTTCCTCCAACGAGAAAACCAAAATCTTTCTAAAGGCCATTCTACAATATCATAAAATGCTGAATACCTATCATATTTTCCTTTTACCGATTGAGTATCATTTTGTTTTTTCATTAAAAAATATCCTAAAATAGCAATAAATAAAATAAATACAACTACACCTATAATATTAGAATAATCCATAGCTATAAATAAGTTTTGATAATCGTAAAAATACTGTTTAGTATTAAATAAATCAAATTTATTTACTTTAGCAGTACCCCTGTATATAATTATAAACAATCCAAGAATAATAAAAATTAAACCTGAAATCAAATTTGTTGAATTAGTTTGAATCTTCTTTCCAAAAATTGAAAATTTAATTTTCCAACCTTTAAACAACTTAGTTTGGCCAAGATTAAATTTATCATATAATATTGAAAATATAAATAATGGAATGAAATTCCCTAAAGCATAAACAAATAATAATAAAGCAGCATACTTAACATTATGAAGTATTGCTCCAATCCCTAATATACCTGCTAAAATCGGCCCAAGACATGCAGTCCAACCTACAGCAAAGAACATCCCAAAAAGAAAAGTTCCTAAAAAATCATTTTTAAAATGTTTTTCACTTTTAAGAAAAAAAGTAAATTTTTTTCCAGTAAGAGATAAAATACCCATTGTTAATATAAATAATCCAGCAATCACAACTAACCAATCAGATTGTATATTAGTTAACAATTGTTCTCCAATCAAACCAGCAATAACCCCCATTGAAACAAATACAAGAGCAAAACCTAAAAAGAAAATAAAAGTCATTTTAGTAATATTAGTTTTTTCCTTAAATGTATAAGAAAAATAAGCAGGTAAAAAGGGAAGAATGCATGGAGAAAGTATTCCCAAAATACCTGCTATAAAAGCAATGAAAAATGATATTTTAATTGCAAATTCAACACTTTGTTTTTGATTATGATCAATAATTTTCTGTAAACCTAATGGTAATTCTTGAGCACTAACTATAGCAGTCAATAAATTAACAAATATTAACATTAATAAAAAAATAAAAAATAATTTTTAGTTTTCAATTTAAACCTCAACTACCTCATCTTTTAGCAAATCTTTGTAAGGAGCCTTAGCCAATTCAACACTTCTAAATACATAAGCACCATCTTCTTCAATAGAACCTACAGTTTTCCATGCTTCTTCCAAGTATGGATACTCACCAACATCACCTAAAATAATTATTGTTGGAAGTTTTTCAATTTTATATTTATCAATTAACTCTTTCCCTTTATCATGGTTTGAATCTATAACCAATGATTCAGATATTGCTAACCCCATATTCTGTAAAACTGGTTTATGGAATAATTCAGGGTCATAACATGTTTCACAAGTCTCATCTGCCAAGTAAATAACATTTAATAAGCCTACAACTTTATTCCCTACTAAATCTAAATATGGTAGACCTAATTTTCTAGTTACAAATGAACCATCATTTTCTACAGAACCAATTTGATCCCATATTTGCAACAATTGATTATCATAAGTTTTTATATCTTCAGATAAAATCATAGCAGGCAAAATATCAAGTCCATATTTAGTAATTAAATCTTGTCCTTCTTTAGAACTTCTTTCTAAAATATTCTCAGAAGAAAAGGTTACACCAGCTGTTTTAAGTTGATTAAGAATAGAAGCTATATCTTGACATTTTTCACAACTGGAATCTTTTACTAAGGTAAATTCTACTAATCCTTCAATCTCACCAGACAAAGCATTAGTATAAGGGGGGAAAATATTGTCAAAAACAAGACCATCATTTACAGATTTAAAGTCTGATAATTTCAACTTAGACAAATTACCTTTAATAATTACTGCGGGCAATTTAGTTATAGCATAATCCCTAATTAATTTCTTAGCATTTTCTTCTTTAAAATCTAAAGATTCCTCATTTAAGACTTTCACATTAGACTTTTTAACTGAACTTAAAATTTCAGTAACATCAGTACAATCAGTACAAGAATTATCTAAAATAGTAATAATTTCAATATCTGAAGGTTTTGTCTGTTCTTTTAATTCTTCTATATTTTTTTCAATTGTGTCATTAATACTAGATAATTGCACCATATTAAAAATAGCAAGTACTAATAAAATAGATCCGATTACCATAAAAAATCTTTTATCAACATACTTCTCAAATTTTTTTAACTTCATTTACAGGACCTCCATCATTATAACACATTCCTTCATCCAAATTTAATAAATCAAAAAAAGGATTTTCTAATGAACAAATTTGTCGCCCATTATGTTTCTCACAAATTTTATCCTCAGCTAAAACAGTCCCACTAAATATCATTATTAGTATAACAATTATAATTAAGGAAATTGATAGTAAAATCTTTTTCATTTTTATATACCTCTTAAAAAAAAGAAAAAGGGAGTTAACATCCCCCCACCATTTGTGGTAAGTCTTTTATACTTGATGGAAGTTCGGCTGCTCTTGAACTTCCGCCAGAAGATGGTTGCTGCTTAGAAACAGATGATCCAACAACTGATCCATCTTCAACTTCAGACTTCAACCCATTAAGCTGATAAGCCTGTACTGCTGTTAACAACACTAATGCTGCTAAGATTAATGCAATTATAGTTTTTTGTTTCATTTTTTTTACCTCATTAATATTTGCATCCCGATAATTCTGAAAGTCTTTCAAAGGATTGTACTTTTTCATAAGATTTACCATTAATAACCCATGTAGGCCTATAATTCAAACCTGTTTTTACTTCATAGTTGATATATTTAAATGATTTACCAAACATATTCTTTTGACCATTAGTGTATTTACACCAATCTTCACCATACATCACTACTCCTTTATCAGACAAACACTTTGCAAAATCATCGTATTTTCCTGGGCTCAAATAAGCATAAGCCCCAAAAGAAAATAAAAGTAATAAGACAAAACCAAGAGCAAGTAACATAAGGGTTCTTTTTTTAATGTTTGATTTTTTCAAATCACTAAAATTTTCTTTCCCAAATTCGTGCATCAGATTTGCCTCTCTACTTCTTTGCCTTTGTTTTTCTAGAGCAATTATTTTTCTTTCTTTTTTTGATAAATTACCCTTCATTTTTTCACCCTAACAACCACCACCAACAAAAGTTGATGACGGTGCTGTGGCTTGCGTCGTACAACCTACAACTACTACTAGAACTAAAACTAGTAGCATTATCCAAAATAATGTTTTTCTATTCATTTTAACATCCACCCACCATTCCTGGAAGATTATCTAAAGCAGAAGTATCTCCTCCAGCAACAGACATCCCTAATTTTATCATATCTTTAGGGAAAAATAATGTTTTCCATTTTATGGATTCTTTTAAAATCTCTGCATCAGTATAATCTGTATAAGCAGTCAGATATAATGCTACAGACAACAATGCAGGATTATGCTGGCATCCACAAGCAGAATTACCATTCTGGTCTATACCAACTGGCCCTAAACCACAACAATACTCACAAGATATTCCTACTGGTTTTGAAGCTAAATTCATAAATCTATCCCAAGCTGCAGGATCATTTTGTTGTACATCTGCTTTAAGACCCCTATACATTGCAGCCAATTTTCCTAAAGACTCAACAGGGTCATCATAACTAACACCCAGTTGTTCACCATAATCAGGTGTTCCTGTTGGAAACAACATTGCAAGTGCATCTTCAGATGTAACTATATCTTCAACAGGAAATACTGCAGCAAGAGTATGTCCAGTTGATTGAAGCGAATTAATATCTAGATTAGATATATCCTTCGCCGAAGAACTTACCCCACTAGGTGCTACAACCATCCCAGTAATACTATTTATCTGGAACTGATTAAATATTAAGACTCCTACAACAAGAGCAACCATCAATAAAATTGGCCTTGTTAACAATTTCTCCTTTTTAGGTTTTTTTATTTCAACATGCATTTCACTTTTTTCATCCATTTTTTCCTCCATTTTTATTAATCACAACAATGTTCAAATTTATCTTCTAACTTTTTGATTTCATTTTTAAATTTACCATAATTTTTATCTACTATAGCTTGACTCTTTTTGCCCTTAATCAAAGAAATTAAAAACACTGCAAATAGAATAACTAAGCCTAGTACAATAAAAAAAGCAATATCAAATCTTAAAGATACAACATAATAAACAAACAAAGTACCTAACAATATAATGAATACCTTAAACCATAATAAATTTTTTTTACCTTTATTTTTAGCAGTATTTTCAAAAAGATACATTATACCAGTTACACTCTGCCCCATAAGTATTCCAATAATTAGATCACTAACATTATAACCTAAAAATCTAAGTACAAGTAATGCAATCCAAGTTAAACTAACAGCAGCACAAATTGCACAAACTTTAATATTCAACTTTTCTTTTAGTAAATTTCTAATTAGTGTTATGAATACAAACAATATTCCTATACTCATCAATACCCATTCTATCATTTTTCATATACCTCATATAAACCAAAATAATATTGCTAATCCCAACAAGATCATTACAACTCCCAAAACAAGCTTAAGCACTTTATTTTGAGAAGATTGCCATTTTTTAATTTTATTAGCAGTTCTACGATTTGATGCAGCAACCAAAGTAACAAACAAAGGAGCTACAAACATCACATTATAAACTACTAAATACATCAATCCTTGCATATAGGTAGATTTGGTTGCAAGCAATCCAACTACTGCTACATACATTCCTCCAGAACAAGGGAAAGTACAAAGACCTACCAAAAATCCTGCAATAAGAGCTGCAGGTAAAGTAGCTTTGAACAACCATCTCTTAATATATTCTTTAGAAAATGTAGGTATACCTAATTTAAATTTTGAATCAGGTAACAAATAATTAGCTAAATTAATTATACCTAATCCTATCAATAAGAAAGCACCTATTTTAGCCATAAGATGAGGTGTACCAGTAAAGATAAATGCTTTCAATAAACCTAAACCTATAAGGAAATATGCTATAAATATTCCCAATATATAAATTAAACCCATCTTCCATATACTACGTTTAGTTCTGTGAATTGTAAATAGGAACATGATAAAGAATAGTAATACTGCGAACGCACAAGGATTAAAACCATCCAAAAAACCTGTAGAAATAACTAAAGGTAACATCTTTGCAGCATTCCAAGAAGATTTATAAGTCTCTTCAGGTTCTTTCAAAGTATCTTTATTTTCATTAAACCAAGTAATATAATGACTTATTGGTTCATCAATTTGATATTCTTGGACCTCACCCTTAAAACCCCAAGCAAAATAAGATTCAGCATCACCCATTTCATCTTGCAAAACAAGAAGTTTATCTAATTCTAAATCCTTAGATAATAAATCCATAATAATATGTTTAGGAACATGGCCCCCAAATAATATCTTCCCATCAACAAAAACCATAAAATGTCCTTGTAGAGTAGGAGGGACTCCAAACTCCTCATTTAATTGATTTAATTCAACCCTATTTTGTTTTTCATTAACATAATCTTTTTTTATTATTTCTTTTATTCCTGCTTCTTTCAAAGAAGGAATTAGTTCTTCCATTATATACATACTACACATCGTACAAGCTTCATTGTAAAAAACTAGAGCTTCATCATAATGGCTATCTGTATGTTCTTCAACAACTATCTCACCAGTAGTTGGATCAATCTGAACTTCATCATCACCGATATGTCCTTCAACAAAAATAGGAACAAACATAATTGCTAATAAAAATGCCAAGATTAAATTTTTCCTTTTCATTTTTGCACACCTCTCAATTCTAATTCTAATTCACTTTGCAAAGGATCATTACTTTTAATATAAACAATCCTTTGAATCTCCCCAACAAATCCTTGATGGACATTAGGATCATAAGTCACCAAAAGCCGAGTTTGTTCTCCAGGTGCTATATTATTAGAATCAACTTTAGCTTGAGTACACCCACAAGATGTAGATACACTATATATTTCTAAATTAGATCCACCAACATTTTTAATAAAAAATTCATTAGTTACTTCACCATTATTAGGATCAATTTCTCCTAAATCAAAAAATGTAGTACTAAGTTGAATTTTTGCAGAAGTCGCACTATCCAATGTACAACCTACTAAAACTAATAAACTAAGTAATAATATAATTGGTGTAAATTTTATAATTTTTGACATTTTTGCCTCTTTATTTTATTTGAGTTAATTCAATTCTTACTTTTTTACGGAAATTTACAGGATCATTAGATATAATCGTAACTTCCCTAGTAATTTGTAATTCTTTTTCTTTTTGTATACCGTGCTTCATTGGATCATAAGATACTATAAGCTCAACAAAGCTAAAGGAAGGAATCCTAAGTTTATATCCCTCAGGATTCCCTCCATGCATGCCCATTCCGAAAGTTGGACCATCAATTCCATCAAATCTTAAGAAAGCAGTTGTACACATACAAGAAGTATCTAATCCTTCTATAATTAAATCACCTTCACCAAGATTTTCAAGTTTAAATGAAGTTGTAATTATTCCATCAGCTTGATTAATTTGACCAAAATCAAATAAATCTTCCTTAATTTCTAATTTAGGTAAATCTCCTAAAGATTGAGCTCTGATATATTCTTTTGCTACTTGTTCCATTTGAGGATCAGCAAGAATCTTAAAACTATATTGTTTTACCATACTAGATATAATTGCATCTTCAGATAAACCTTTATTTAATAGATTATCCAAATATTTTTTTCCTTGAATAGACATCTCACAACATGCAGTATCTATAGATTTACCACAACATTGGCATATAAATAAATCATAGATATCACCTGTACCAGTATCAGCATTTAATACATATTCTCCTGAAATCATATTATCTGAATGTAATAAAGAAGGAAAAACTGCCATTATTCCTGCTAATAATAAACCACAAAATAATAACCCTAAGATTCCTTTTTCAGATTTTGAAATATTGTTAAACCATACCATTAGTTAAATAAATCGTTTACCGCATATTTAAAGAAGAAGAAATAATAGTGAAAAAAAAGGGAAAATTTAAATATATGTATGTTGCATATGCTCTTAATGAAAGAAAAATTAGTGAAAAATAATAAATTATTCATAATCATATTGATTTCATTACTAATTATAGGAATAATCATATTTACCAATTTTCTTTCATTCTCAAATGTTGAAAAATTAATAATAGAACAATTAATAGATAAGCAATCCTTAGAAACAAAACATGCAGCCCACCTTATAGAAACTCATATAACACAAGTGAAAGATGAATTAGTAACTCTAAGCAAATTTCCACTCATGGACAATTTAGATATTAATCAATGCAGTGGAAATATGAAAATAGTGCATAAAAGCATTGAAGGCAAAATAGATTCATTATTAAAAGTAAATCCAAATGGAGACATAACTGAATGTTCTACACAAGATTTTTCAAATTATGTAGGTTTAAACATAAAAAATAAAGATTATTTCAGTATACCACAAGAAACAAATCAACCATATATCAGTGAAATAGAAAGACAGGGAGCAAGTCGACAAATTATTATTTCTGCACCACTCTTTGAAACAACAGAATATACACCATACCCTAATTTTAATGGAGAATTTAAAGGAGAATTATTAAGTATAATAGAAATTAGGAAATTATACAACTTATACTTACATCCAATATTGAATCCAGAAACAAATCTATTTTTATTAGTCAATCTAGAAACTAATGAAACAATAATTAAAAGTGATGATATTGGTGAATATATTGAAATAGAACCATATTTAAAACAAGTTGGATTAGAAAAAATTATAAATATTAAAGGTTTAAGAGAAACAATTGTAACTTCTGCAGATATAATATTAGGACAAGATAAATGGCAATTAATAATCCTTACCCCATTAGAAAAAGTAAATAAAGAGGTAAAATCAATTCAAGAAAGGCACATATTTAACCTAATTTTTATAACAATATTATTTTCTTTAATCCTAATAATCTTAATAATGATATTCAGAAATAAAGAAGAAATAGAAATTAAACTAAATAAAGCCAAAATTACATTAGAAAAACTAGGCATTAACATAGAGATTGAAGGAGATAAATTCAATCAAACAGATATCAAATTAGATCCAAAAAAAGTATATTTAATTAAAGATGATAGTGAAAATAATGCACACGAGTTATTTATAGGTACATTAAATAGAGGATATGCAGGCCTAGGTATTGTGAGGGAAAATCCTAAAGAAATTAAAGAAAAATATAATCTGAAAAAAACTTCCTTCATTTGGTTAAGCAAATCTGAATCAAAAGAAATACCATGTGAAACAGATATTGTTAACATTTCAGAATTAATTAAAGAATTCATTGAAAAAAGTGAAAAAAGTGTCGTTTTAATAGATAGATTAGATTATATTTTTAATCAAAATGAATCAAAAGATGTAATTAAAGCAATACAGGCTTTAAAGGACTTAGCAAATTTACACAAATGCATCATTATTATATCTGCTAACCCTTATTTAGTAAATAATGAAAAATTAAAATCAATTGAAGCCGAAAGTGTTGATTTATATGGTCAACACTTAATTAAAAATATCAACCTTCCAGCAAATGAATTAGAAATTCTTAGATTTATTAATAACCATAACATCAAAAATCAATTAATTTCATACAAAAATATAACACATCAATTCAATATTACAAAACCAACTACCAGAGTTAAGATCAAAAAACTTCAAGATTTGGGACTGTTACAAATAGAACAAAAAGGAAGATTCAAAGCATTAAAAATTACTTCTGCAGGTAGAAAAATAATAAGATAATTTTCCCTAACTTTTCACCAATTTTTAATTCTCTATTTATATAAAGAAAATAATTATATAATTATGAAAAGTGAAAATATTATTTTAATTGCTTTATTGATTATATTAGTAGGTGGTCTAGGATATGCCATTACTGGATTCTCAAAAGCAAATCCAATTGAGACTCAATCTAAGACAAAGTTTATTGAAAACAATAATCAAATCCAAGAATCAAATACAAAAAGCAGTTCTGGAAAAGTTAGTATAGACCTTACCCCAAGAGAATATTTAAATGGGAAGTTCTATGTTGACGGAGATTTTAACACCCATTCAGGAGCTTTAGAAGATTATAATTTAAAAGAATTAGTAATCTTAAAATTTAATGGGAAAGAATTAAGTCCAATAAGTGTTCCAGAATTAAGCTGGCACCATGGAAGTGGCACATTTATTTTTGAATTAAATAATGAACCTAAAGAATTTGATATAATCATAACTGGAATCCCAGATATTGAAGAAAGGGTCTTTTCATGGACCTAGGAGGAAAAAATGGTATTAGGATTATTTAAAAAAAGAGATCCAATTTGTGGAATGAAAGAAGAAAAAGGCAAAGGCATAAAAGACAAAAAAATGGGACATTGGTTTTGTTCTAAAAATTGTCAAGATAAATTTAACAAAGTTGTAAAAGAAGAACAAGCTAAAAGTAAAAAAAGCTGTTGCCACTAAAAAATATGAATTGCGATTTCCATCAAAAATATAAAAAAAAAGAGCTAGTAAATAAACCAATTCTTTGGGGTTTATTTGCTAGTTTTTTATTAATTTCAATTTATATAATTATCCTTACTCTTGTAAATTCATTCGAACATGCAATTGAACAATTTAAAGAATTATGGTATTTGATGATCCCATTAATAATTGGATTTGGCCTACAAATAAGTTTATTTGTATACATAAGGTCAGCATCTAAAATAAATAACATATCCAATTCAACTATAGCTACAGCTGGAGGCATTTCTACAACATCAATGATTGCTTGCTGTGCACACCATTTAACAGACATAATTCCAATCCTAGGACTTTCAGCAGCGACATTATTCCTTAGCAAGTATCAAACATTATTTTTAACAATAGGCATTATATCCAATATAATTGGTCTTAATTTAATGTTAAAAATAATACAAGAACATCACCTTTATAATCAAAACCAAAAAGTTATCTCAAAAATAATGCAAATAAATATGAAAAAAGCATTTTTGATTATCAGTTTATTTAGTACAATTATATTTTTAATAATTTTATTTAAAATAGTATAGGAGGTAAAAAATGAAAATAAAAATTATGATATATATAATCATTTTATTGGGTATTTCACTAGTTGCAGGATGTACAACAAATAACTCAACAGGAAACACGGTGTTAGACAGCAAAAATCCAGCTCAAGCAATTATATACAAATCATCATCGTGCAGTTGTTGTGGAGGATTTGCCAAATATATAGAAAAAAATGATTTAACTGTAGAAATCAAAAATGTAAGAAATCCACATGACATCAAAGATGAATATAATATTCCATCTGATTTAAGAAGTTGCCATACCACCATTATTGGAGATTATTTCGTTGAAGGGCACATTCCAATAGAAGCAATAAATAAACTAATGACAGAAAAACCAGATATTAAAGGTATAGCTATGAGTGGAATGCCAATTGGTTCACCAGGAATGCCTGGAAGAAAGACTGAAACTTTTGTAATCACTGCTGTAAACAAAGATGAAAGTAGAACAGAATTTATGAGAATTTAATTTTTTTTTGTATGTGCATAGCTGATTTTTCTTAAAATTACTTTCGGAACATCAGTTTATTATAGAAACATTTATATATGTTATTAGGTTACATATGACAAATGGATACATATAAGGAAGACGCATACTTATTATTTTTTAGTACCCTAACAAGCAAATGTAGGCTTAAAATCATTAATGCCTTAAATAAAGGCAAGAAAAATGTCGGCCAGTTGCAGAAAGAAACAGGATTAGAGCAAACTTGTATTTCGCATAACCTTAAAAGGCTAAAAAATGTGGTTTTGTAGAGGTAGAAAAAAATGGAAAGTTCAGAGAATATAGTATCAACAAGAAAACAATTGGTCCATTAATTTCTCTAATGAACAAGCATATTTCAAAATACTGTATGAAAATAGTCAAGGGAGGAAAACATGAAACGTAAAAAAAATGTAAAAAATTTGTACAAAATGATAAATGCAAAATGGTATAATCCTTTTAGGGCTTTTTGGTCTAATTTTGACAAAAAAGCTGAAATAGAATTTACTTATCTGCTGAAATCAAATTTGAATTTAAAATCTAAAATTCTAGATATAGGCTGCGGAACTGGATATAATGCAGGAATAATTCAAAATCTCCCTTTCAAAAGCTATCTGGGGATTGACCTTACAAAAGAAATGTTAGATATAGCTGAGGTTAAGTATGGTAACGATAAAAGGTTTGACTTTAAACAAGTGGATGTGACTAAAGGCATAAAGTCAAGGTATGATACAATCATCTCAACATGGGTTATGTCACATTTAGATTCTCCATCAAAAGTAATTAATGATGCTTATGCACATCTAAATAATAACGGAACATTATTATTTATGTTTCTGACAAAGCCTAAATGGTATGTCAATTTCTGGTTCAATCCAATAATAAAAAGATTTTCTGCTGATTATGTACAAGGAAAAGAAATAAAAGCAATAAAACCTAAGTATCTAATTAAAACATATAACTATGGATTAACTTCCATATTGTATATAAAAAAAAGGTGAAAAAATGAAAAAGAAAATTATGTTTGGGCTAATGGCTACATCAATCCTTCCAAACCTTACTCTTGCTGATACAGGCTATGGAATGATGGGATCAGGTAGCTATGGAATGATGGGATCTTTTAGCATGGGTTTGCTATGGATTCTATATCTAGCACTTGGAAGTTTAGTATTTTCGCTAATCTTTTGGGCAGTTTATAAATCCATGGTGAAGGAAAACAAAAGAAAACGGAGATAAAAAATGACCAAAAAACAAATGATGAACAATAATACTACAGGATTAGCATTAGGGTTAGTATTTGTAGGAATGCATCTATTATGGGTAATTTCCGTAGGCATAGGTTTGGCTGGTTGGCTAATAAAATGGTGGCATTCAGTCCATTTATTTGACCATCCTGTTACTTTGTTAAATTTAAGCTTTGTTAATATATTGTTGGGTCTTGCAGGTGCATTTATATGTGGGTATGTCTTAGGGTGGGTATATTCATGGCTATATAATTGGTTGAGTTAAGGTGTTATACCATGGAACAAGCATATAAATTATTTTTTGGAACTTTAACAAGTGAAATCAGGCTTAAAATAATCAATAGTCTTAGAAAGTCCCCAAAAACAGTTTCAGAATTACAAGAAATAACAAAACTAGAACAGAGTATAGTTTCCCATAACTTAAAAAGACTAAAAAAATGTGGTTTTGTAGAAGTTAAAAAAAATGGCCAATATAGAGTCTACCATTTAAACAAAGAGACTATAGAACCAATAATGAAAACTATAGATAACCATATGCATAAACACTGTATTAAGATTATAAAAGGAGAAAAATAATGAAAGCTAAAGATCCTATCTGTGGAATGGAAGTTGATGTAGAAAAATCAAGAAATAAAAACTTAGTTTCAAAAAAAGACGGAAAAGAATATTTCTTTTGTAATAAAGGATGTCAAGATAAATTTCTAGGGAAAAAAGAAGAGGAACCTAAAAGTTCAGTTAGCCCTGGAAAAGAAACAACTCAGATAAGTATCAAAGGAATGAATTGTGCATCATGCGCATTAAATATAGAAAAAGCACTCAATAAAGCTGAAGGAGTAAAAACAGCAACAGTTAATTTTGCTTCCGAAAAAGCACATATAGAATATAGCTCTAAAAAAATATCAAAACAAGGATTAGAAGAAGTCATAGAAGGTGCAGGTTATAATGTTATTAAAGAATCCAAAAAAGAAGGTGAAAGAACAATTCACTTAAAGATAATAGGTATGGATAACCCTCACTGTCTTTCAACAATAGAAGGAGCATTAAAAAGTGATAAAGGTATCATCTCAAAACAATTATTAATCACAGAAAAAGCAACAATAAATTACAATCCAAAATTAACAAATGCTGAAAACATAAAAAAACTAATTTCAGACGTGGGATACAAAACATTAGAAGAAGATGTATCAGCAGATACAGAAAAAAAAGCTAGAGAAAAAGAAGTAAAAAGCCAAAAACTAAAATTAATTATTTCAATCTCATTAGCATTACCTTTACTTTATATTGCAATGGGACATTCACTTGGATTATTTATACCAGATTTCATAAAACAAAACCTAGCACTAGTTCAAATTCTATTAACTACACCTATCATGATTGTAGGCTATCAATTTTTTACAAGAGGTTTTATCTCAGTAATAAAAACAAAAACTGCAACAATGGACACATTAGTTGCATTAGGTACAGGAACAGCTTATACCTATAGTCTTATTGTAGCAATAATGATTTGGACAGGTAATACTAATTTTGGAAATAATCAACTTTATTTTGAAACTGCAGGAATCCTTATAGCATTCATATTATTAGGAAAATACTTAGAAGCTGTTGCGAAAGGTAAAACCTCAGAAGCAATAAAAAAACTTATTGGCCTTTCTCCAAAAACTGCAATAGTTGTTAGAAATGGTAAAGAAGAAAAAATACCTATAGAAGAAGTTGAAGTAGGTGACATAATAATAGTTAAACCTGGTCAAAAGATTCCTGTAGATGGCATAATAGTTTCAGGACATTCAAGCATCAATGAAAGTATGATCACAGGAGAAAGCATCCCTGTTGAAAAAAATATAGGTGATAAAGTCATTGGAGCAACAATCAACAAATCTGGTTCATTCAAATTCAAAGCAACTAAAATTGGGAAAGACACAATGCTTGCACAAATTATCAAGTTAGTAGAAGATGCTCAAGGAAGTAAAGCACCTATACAAAAGTTAGCAGATAAGATTTCAGGAATTTTTGTTCCAGGAGTTTTAATCATAGGTATAACAAGCTTTTTAATTTGGTATTTTATAGCAAGCCAAGAATTTACATTTGCATTATCTATTTTTGTAGCAGTAATGATTATTGCATGTCCTTGTGCACTAGGTTTAGCAACACCAACAGCAGTAATGGTGGGTACAGGTTTAGGAGCAAAACATGGTATTTTAATCAAATCAGCTGAAGCACTACAAAAAGCACATAATATCAATTCAATAATCTTCGATAAGACTGGCACTTTAACTGAAGGAAAACCAATTGTAACAGATTTAGTCAAAGTTGGTTCTTTTGAAGAAATAGATATCTTAAAATATGCAGCCATAGTTGAAAAAGGTTCAGAACATCCTTTAGCTGATGCAATTGTCAACAAAGCTAAAGAAGAAAAACTAAAGATTCATGAAGCTTCATCTTTCAAAGCAATAACAGGCAAAGGTGTTGAAGGAAAACATGAAGGAAAAACTATCTATTTAGGTAACCGTCTATTAATGAAAGAAAAAAACATTCCAATTAACTTCGAAAAAAAATTAATCAAATTAGAAAATGAAGGTAAGACTGCAATGATTGTAGCTATAAACAAAGAAGCCATAGGTATAATAGCAGTTGCCGATACGGCTAAAAAACATTCTAAGGAAGCTATCAAAGCACTACATGATATGGGTAAAGAAGTTATCATGATTACAGGTGACAACCAACGTACAGGTCAAGCAATAGCCAAACAATTAGGCATTGATAAAGTTCTTGCAGAAGTTTTACCTCAAGACAAAGCTAAAGAAGTTAAAAAATTACAACAACAAGGCAAAGTTGTAGCTATGGTTGGTGATGGTATCAATGACGCTCCAGCATTAACTCAAGCTGATGTTGGTTTAGCCATTGGTTCAGGTACAGACATTGCAATTGAATCAGGCGACATGGTTTTAATCAAAGAAGATTTAAGAGACGTTGTCAAAGCAATAGAATTAAGCACTTACGCAATGAAAAAAATAAAACAGAACTTATTTTGGGCATTCTTTTACAACAGCATAGGGATCCCAATAGCAGCAGGAATCTTGTATCCATTCACAGGATTTTTATTAAATCCAATGGTTGCAGGAGCAGCAATGGCATTTAGTTCAGTTTCAGTTGTAACCAATTCATTGCTAATGCGAAGGTTTAAACCTAAAATTTCTTAATTTTATTTAAGAAACATTTATATATTTTATATGATATCATATTACAAAGTAAAAGAGGATTTAGTTTTTACAAATATTACACTAGAGCAACCTCAACTTCAACGTCTTCTAACTAAAGAGGTGAAATAATTATGTCAAAAACTAACAGAAGGAACTTTCTTCAAGTGGCTTTAGCAAGCTCAGCATTAGCTATAGGTGGCTTAGAAGTATTAACAAGTTGTGATATCAACCCTAGTAAAAGAAGATTTGAAGGAATGTCAATTCCAAACCAAGAATATGTAAATTCATACGATAACCATAATGTTTTTATCGAAGAAGGAAAAGCTGAAAAAATATGTGAAAGTGTAGAATTAATCAAAGTTGAATCAAGCTATAAAGAATTAGATTTCTTAGGAAACAATTTTATTTCAGATCAGATTTATAAAAGATCATGGCATGGTTCTGGTTTAGTTATGCATGATGATGCAATGAACCAATACATTTTAACAGCAGGTCATGTAGCAATGCCTGAAAAAGAATTGGATAATTATGGAAGAAAATACAAACTTGTTGATACAAATATTTTTATAAGGCATAAAAAAATTAAATTAGAATTCATTGCAGGAGAATTAAGTGATAATTTAGACTATGCATATCTTAAAACTCCAAGAAATTCAAAATTAAAAACAATGGAAGCAAAAATTGGTAATTCAGATATTCTTCAAAGAGGAGATTTCCTATACGCATATGGTTATCCATACATCACAGGTCAAACTATGACTGATGGAAAAGTAAGTTGCCCATATCACTTACCACCACAGGATGAAAATGCTAAAAAAAATAATGATGAATTCATGTTTACTTCAGCAATTTCCCCAGGAAACAGTGGTGGACCAATGTTCACAACAAAGAACGGAGAACTTTATTTGGTTGGGATTTGCGTAGCAACTTATAGAGGAGCACAAAACTTAAACATAGCAACTAAAATAAATGCAGCCTTTAGGCATATAAACAACAACGTTTAAAGATTCCTTAAACCACAAACTTTAAAATAAGGTTTAGCTAAAGTCAAAAAATCTTCCATATCACTTGGAGGATACAATCTTTCTTTTTTTAATTGATTATTAATTAAATTATTTTTAGGATCAAATTGTTGTATAAAGAATTTATTAGCACCTTCTAAAGATTTACAAACACTTTCAAAATCTTCCATTTTCACAAAAGAAGGAACCATAGTAGTCCTGAACTCATAATCAATTTCAGAATTTTTTAAAATATTAATACTTTCTTGGATATTGTTCAAATCAACATCTACACCAGAAGCCTTATCATAATTTTCAAAAGAACTTTTTATATCCATTGCTATATAATCTACTAACTTTTCATCAATAATTTTTTTTACCATTTCCGGGTTAGATCCATTCGTATCCACTTTGACCAATAGTCCCAAATCCTTTATCTCTTTTAATAGTTTCGGTAATTCAAGGTATAAAGTTGGTTCTCCACCAGACACACATACACCATCAATCAATCCTTTTCTTTTTTTTAAATAAGAAAAAATCTTCTCTTTATCTAATTTCATGCCTTTATTTCCAGCCAATTCAGGGTTATGGCAAAAAGGACACTTAAAGTTGCATCCACCCAAAAACATAGTTGACACTATATTACCAGGATAATCTACCAAAGATGTTTTAACAAACCCTAAAATATTCATTCTTCTTTAACAAACTCCATTAATTTATTATTTTTAAATTTTTTAGCGCTTTCCATGCTTTTCTTTTCACAAAAAGTTTTTCTGTCAAAGAACTCTGCCCTTTTTCCATCATTCCAAAATTGTACAGGCCTATAATACCCAACAACTCTTGAAAAAACTTCACATTCCTTTTCACATTTTGTCATTTTTTATCACCTCTTTAGCATAAACTACATTTTCTTCTTCTACTTCATAAGGGCAAGTATGATGCTCACCTTTAATATATCCATGTACAGGACACACACTGAACGTTGGAGTTATAGAAAAATAAGGTAACTTATAATTATACGCTATCTTTTTTACTAGTTTCTTACAAGTTTCAACATCAGATATCCTTTCTCCAACAAAACCATGCAACACTGTTCCACCAGTGTACTTGCACTGTAAGTCATCTTGTAGATCTAAAGCTTCAAAAATATCATCAGTAAATCCTACAGGTAATTGTGTACTATTAGTATAGTAGGGCACATCATCTGTTCCAGCAGTGATGATTTCTGGAAATTTTTTCTTATCTAATCTTGCCATCCTATAAGTACACCCTTCAGCTGGAGTAGCTTCTAAGTTATAGTTATCATTACTTTCATTTTGATATATTTGCAATTCATCTCTCATAGCATCAAGAACCTTTTTAGTAAAATTCCTCCCTTTTTCTGAAGCTATATTAGTTCCCATCAAGTTAAGCAAAGCTTCATTCATCCCTAACAACCCAATTGTATTAAAATGATTCCCCCAATAATGTCCAGTGCTTGCTTTTACTCCTGATAAATATTTTTTAGAATAAGGATAAAGTCCAAGTTCAGTAAACCTTTCAACAACTTTCCTTTTTATGTCAAGACTTTCTCTAGCAATTTTCATTAATTTTAATATTCTCTCAATAAACTTATCTTCATCTCTTGTTAAGTAAGCTGCTCTTGGCAAATTCAAAGTTACTACGCCTAAGCTTCCAGTTAAAGGATTAGCAGCAAAAATCCCTCCACCCCTTTTCCTAAGTTCTTTATTGTTAATACGAAGACGACAACACATACTTCTAACATCATCCGGCTTCATTTCTGAATTAATAAAATTCCCAAAATAAGGTATTCCTAATTTTGCAGTCATTTCAAACAATCCATTTAATACAGGACTATCCCAATCTATATCGGCTGTTACATTATATGTTGGAATTGGAAAACCGAATATTCTTCCTTTTGCATCCCCTTCGCACATTACATCAATAAAGGCATTGTTCAACATATCTAATTCATATTGATACTCGCTGTAAGTAGAATCCTGTGGCTTACCACCAATGATTACAGGAGATTTTTTAAGCATATTAGGAATTGTAAGATCCATTGTTAAATTCGAAAAAGGAGTATGGAATCCCACCCTTGTTGGGACATTCATATTAAATATAAACTCCTGCATTGCCTGCCTTACATCTTCATAACTTAACTTATCATTCCTTACAAATGGAGCAAGATAAGTTGTAAAATTAGAAAATGCCTGAGCCCCAGCTGCTTCACCTTGAAGTGTGTAAAAGAAATTTGTAATCTGCCCTAAAGCTGATCTTAAATGCTTTGGAGGTTTGCTTTCTATTTTTCCTGCAACACCACCAAATCCTTTAATTAACAAATCCTGCAAATCCCATCCACAACAATAAGCACTTAAATATTGGAGGTCATGTATATGAAAATCCCCATCCACATGCAGCTTCCTTATGTGGGGAGGATAGATTTTGTTAAGCCAGTAATTAGAGCTTACTATCGAAGAAATATGGTTATTTAATCCTTGCAGAGAATAACTCATATTACTATTTTCTTTAACTCTCCAGTCTAATTGATTAAGATAACCATCCATAATTTCATTTGAATTTACAAAAGACTGAAACTCTCTAAGTCTTTTATGCTGTTCTCTATATATGATATAAGATTTAGCAGTTAAAGCATGACCACCTTCAATCAAAGTTTTCTCAACTGCATCTTGGACATCTTCAACAGAAGGAACATTCCCTTCACTGAAACCACGAGTTTTCAAAAGATGAAGAACCATCTCTGATAACAATACTGCTTTTTCCCTATCTCTCCCACCTACAGATTTAGCTGCCTTGAATATAGCATCAGCTATTTTATGTTTATTGAATAGAACTATGCTACCATCTCTTTTTTTTACTTGATTAATCACATTATCACCCTCTTTTTTTGCCGGACTATTGACGAAGTAACATTCTTTTTAAAGATATGTATACTAAAAAATTACTTTTTTAGCAACTTCCTTAACTCATCCTCAAACGAAGCCAAATCTGTAAATTCTCTATACACAGAAGCGAATCTTATGTATGCAACTTTATCCCATTTTTTAAGATGTTTCATTAGCAATTCTCCAATCATCCTTGTAGAAATCTCAGACTCCCCAGAAGAAATTATCTTAGCCTCAATATCATCCAAAACTCTATCTATCTTCTCTGCTGACACCGGCCTCTTTTGACACGCCCTTAAGATTCCATTTTTCAGCTTTTGTCTATCGAACTGCTCTCTTCTACTATCTTTTTTTACGACAATGATGTTTGATGTTTCTAATCTTTCATAGGTTGTGAACCGTTTTTCACACTTTTGACACTCTCTCCTTCTTCTAATTGTATCTTGATCATTTGATTCTCTAGAATCTAAGACTCTTGTATCTTCATAGTGGCAGTATGGGCATTTCATTTTGTAGTGATAACAACATATAGTATGTTAGTTAATTATTGATATACTATATCTTGGTGTTTTTAATATTTAAATATTTAGGTGGTATTTTATATATTTTCATTCTTAAGGTTATCATAAGGACTTTTTACTTTTATTTTTGTAGGATTTACTATATGGACATAGGCTAAGGTAGTTTCAGCACTGCTATGTCCCAGCAATGGTTGCACAGTGACAACATCATGCCCATTCTCTATGAGGTGTGTTGCAAAAGAATGCCTTAAGGTATGTGGATGTACATTTTTCTTTATACCTGCCCTTTTTGCAGCTAGTTTTATGATTTCCTGGACGCTTCTTGGTGTAAGGTGGCCATTCCTTCCAGGGAATATATATGGCTTTGCCACATTTGTTTGCACTCTAAGCTTTTCTGCAAGGCATTCCGCAATGATGAATGGTCTATCCTTATTTCCTTTTCCATGCCTAACCCACCCAATATTTCTTTCAAAATCAAGATCTTCTGCTTTTAGGGTAACAGCCTCGCTTACCCTCAAACCTGCAGAATATATCAGCTCAATTACAAGCCTGTGCTTGGGATTTTCTATTTTTGATATGAGATTTATCACTTCATTTTTTGATAAAACTGTTGGCAATGCTTTAGGGGTTTTTGAGTAGCGTATCTTTAGCATAACTCTTTTATTTAATATTTCCTGCAGTGCAAACTTTACAGCGTTTATGTGTACATTCAGTGTGTTTCCGCATGCGCCCTTATCAATTAGATTGTCAATATATTCTCTTACATCTTTTTTTGTAGCTTTTTTGAGATCTTTTTTGCAAAAATCCATGAATTGCCTTACGCATTGTGAATATGTTTTTATAGTCCTTGGGCTTAAGCCCCTCCGGAAGGCTTCTCTCTTCAAATTGTATAAAATATCCATAATGTGTTAATGATATTCCTTTTAATAAAATGTTGCAGAAAAAAGCAATGATATTTTTGGCAGATTTAAAAATTAACCTAATCTATTTCGAAAATGTTGAATTTAACCCAGATTTAGAGGTAACTAAAAAAAGGTTTATGAAAGCTGGGATTTTATTGGTATAACTCGTTTTGAGACAAGATATGGGTATTTTCGCATATATAGGGTTATGTCTAATTGTTCGAAGGCACTAAACTTGAGAATTAAAGATAGTTAAAGATGGCACTTCAATACCCCCGACCACCCACCCCTAATTTGCAGATGTGTGCTTGGTTTTTCTTTCAGAAAAACAGATAGTCTTTTTCTTCGAAAAAGAATTTAATTTGAAATAATCTTTTCCACCCCCTAACTACATTTACAAAATTCTTCAATCATTTTTAGATAAATTTCTTTCCCTTTAATTAAATCTTCTTTTCTTATTTGTTCTTCATCGCTGTGAGCAAATTCATATTTACCCGGACCAAAAACAATCGTTTTTGATTTTTTTGCCCAAAAATACATCTCTGTAAAATAAGGAACACTTACTTTGTCAAATTCAAATTTTTTAATAAACTCTAGATTTTCATTTAATACAGGCTCATAACCATAATTTATTTCTAAGCATTCATTTGGAACAACTTCTTTTAATAGATTTATTATTTCTTTATTTGGTTTTGTTGTTCTAACTTCAATAATTGATTCTGCACTTTCAGAAACAACATTTGGAGCAGAGCCACCTTTTATTTCTCCTATGTTAATTGTAGTTTTTCCTAACTTATCATCTTCGGGAAATTTTATTTTCTTTAAATTTCCAAGTATTTCTATTAATTTATCTATTGCAGAAATACCTTTTTCTGGTGTAGAGCCTGGGGCAGATTTGCCTTTACATTTTATTTTTAGTTGTATTAGCCCTTTTTGTCCAAAAACTATTTTAAAATCTGTTGGCTCCCCAACTATTGTAAATTTTGGATTTATTTCATTCTTTGCCTTTAATATTCCTGCAAAATCTGTTTCTTCGCTTACATCAAAAACCATACCAAAATTATTTAGTCCTTTTTGTGATGCTTCTTCACAAGCACAAATCATACAAGCAAGTATTCCATTTGCATCACAAGAACCTCTTCCATAAAGGTTTGTTTCATCTTCATTAACTTTAATTTGTTTTGGAACAGTATCCATGTGTGTCGTTAAAATTACATTTGGTTTTCCTTTTATAGCAAAAATATTAAATCTGTTGCCTACTTTTTGTATTTTAACCTCAAAATTATTTTTTAGTCTTTCAGTTATAAAAAGTCCAATTTCTCTTTCTTCCCCAGAAGGGCAAGGGATTTTTATCAAATCCCTTGCTAACTCTACAACTCCCATTTTATACCTCTCTCCTTAGATATATTCTATTTGGAAATTGAGGGTCATAAACTCTTCCCCTTGAACTTTCCGGGTCAGCAATACCCGAAAGTCCGAGCTTTCCAAAAAGAGACATTGAAGACGCATTTCTTTCATCTGTTCTTAAAACAACTTCAGAAAGTCCTTGTTGTCTTACTGCTTCAATGTATGCTCTACCAAGAAGTGTTCCAATTCCTTTTAGTCTCTTGTCTCCTCTTACAACAATTTCATCCATATAACTGGATTCTGCTGGAACTTTTCCTTGTAAAAAAGGAAATTTCTCAAAAGGTATTCTATACCCCCAAGTCATTCCTGCAAGTCCATCGCTGTTTTCAGCAACTAAGACTATTGGATCTGGTTGTGCTAAAGCAAATCCCAAATCTTCTACAATTTCTGCATCACTCCAAAATTCAACTAAGTCAAGTGGTTGATTGCATTTTTTGCAGCCTTCTTGTCTTGTATTTAATTCTTGTCTGCCATACTCAACACCACATGATACACATTTCATGTATTCGTTCCATGGTGGTTCTGCAAAGGCAGATTTATAGACCTGAATTAACTGGTCTAAATCTCTTTCTCTATAAGGTCGCACAGCTACGCTGATGAATACAACCAGCGCTTTCTTGCGCCTTAGCCCCGTTCAATTTATTTTTTGTTTTGTTTTCCATTTTTGTTTTCTCCTGTTTAGTTATCCTTCTTTTAGAAAGAATATGATAGAAAATTTCAATGGTCTGAGAATAAACTCCAGAATAATCAATAAAAAGAGATTCAAATCTGGAGAAAAACCAGACTATTTAATGATGATGAGAAGTACAACTAGCAAAATCCTTTTCTTTATTCACATTTGTCTTTAATTTTGCTGTCATAATAATAGGTATTTGTTACTCCTTTTTAAAACTTTCGGAAAGCGATTTTGAAAATTTCCCCCCGAAGATTATTTCATCTTCTTTCTTAGAAAGAAAGAAGCAAAGAAGACGCACACATCTCTTATTTATTTAGACAGCGTCCCGCCGTCCTGAAGTGCCATCTTTAAAATTAATACAAGTGCCTTCTCACAACTCTGCGAAAAATCAAAGATTTTTCTTGTCACGCCTTGCAGGCTCTCGGACTAAAGTCCTCGGAAGACATAACAGGGCTTATGCTCAATAAATCAGAAGCCCTGTGATATTAATTACTTAGCAGTAAGTAATCACCAAAAGATTTAAATATTAGGTGCGGATTTGATATTGTATGGATACGAAACAAAGATTAGAGAACACATTAGAAATAAAATCTCTTTTAGAAGCTAGACGAAAATGGCTTAAAAGAGAATTGTTGGCTAGCGCATTAGGATTAGCAACAGTTTTAGGAATCGGTTATTATGCCAGTCAGTTACCTGAGAAAAATATAACCTCTAATGCTATTTATGAACATTTGACAGTGCCTCCAATAGAACCAAGTGAAGAAGATCCATACAAATATGTTGTTCCAAAACCTATTTCTGAAAATCCACACCATTACATCCCAAATAAAAGCTTCTGATTTACTTCTCGGACTTCGTCCTCGACCTGCTTCGCAGGGAGCATAACATCGTTGTGCGAAATTGCAAAAACTTTTAAATATAATTTGTTTTGATTTCAATATGATAAAAATAAGAAAACATTTAGAAAAAGACATCCCTTATCGCGTTAAGTGGTTGAGTAATCATAATGTAAATAAATTTATTGGCGATGTATTGGGACAAAAAACAAATCTGCAAAAAGAAAAAGAATGGTTTGCTAATTATTTAAAAAATAGAAACAAAAAATTTTTTACTATTTGTGATAATTTCAAACCAATCGGATTTATGGGATTATCAAACATTAGCAAACCGAATAAGAATGCAGATTTATTTATTGCTATCGGAGAAGATGATTATCGCGGTAAGGGAATCGGAAAAATCGCCATGAAATGGATAATTGACTATGGGTTCAACAAACTAAAACTTCATAAGATCAATTTAGGTGTCATTAAAGATAATGCTCCAGCGGTAAACTTGTATAAATCTTTAGGTTTTGTCATTGAAGGTGAGATGAAAGATGAAGTTTTTTACAAAGGGAAATTTTATAATTTTTTATCCATGGCGATTTTTAACAGAAATCAAAACAAAAGATAAGGAAGAAAAGTTTTTGCAACTCAAGCCCTTCGGGTCGCACAACAGCTGTTATACACAATCGTTCCTGAAAGTTTAATGTTATAGGCAATTAAATAAAAAAGATTCAAACTAAAAAAGGAACGACTGCCATTTCGCTTCGCTACATTTGTATAACATTGATTATACGAAATTCAAAAAATATTTTTCTAACAGAGAATAAGGAATGATAGGCTTTCAAAGGGGAATAAATTTGATTTTTTCTTTATTTAAAGAGGGGGATACTAATGTGTTTTCTCCACTTCGTTCCGAAAACGATTTGAATGTTAGGGGAAACTTTATATAATAAATACAACTTTTACTTTTAAATGGGAATGACTATGAGCAAACAACCAAAACCAGATTCCAAGAAATACACCGATTTAATTTCGGAAATTCAAAAAGGACAAATTAAGGTTCCGAAGTTTCAACGTAATTTTGTTTGGAGTTTGGACAAAACAGCAAAACTACTTGATAGCATCTTAAAGGGTTATCCTATAGGAACTTTTATTTTATGGGAAACTAACGAAAGATTAAATGATATTAAAAACATCGGAAATCTTGAATTACCAGCAATTCCAGACGATATTAAAGTTCAATATGTTTTAGACGGACAACAAAGAATAACATCTCTTTATGCCGCTTTTTTAGGTGCGAAAATCCAAAAAGAGGGTGAAAAGAAAATCACTGATTATTCAGAAATTTATGTGGATTTGGACGGCGATGTTGAAAACAATGACGACCAAATTGTTATTTCGGAAAAGCCAGAAGAGGGTGCTTTTATCACACTCCACGAAATTTTAAACTTCAACGATAATCTGCTTGAAATAAAAGAAAAATATACTGACGAACAATTCAAAAGAATACATCAATATTCTCAAACATTTTCTACTTATGATTTTTCAACAATCGTTTTGCGTAAAGAAGATATAGATTCTGCTATTGAAGTATTTACAAGAATAAATACTGGCGGACAAACATTAACTCTTTTTGAAATTATGTCTGCCAAAACCTATGACGAAGAACAAGATTTTGATATGGAAGATAGATTCCAAAAATTACTAAAAGAATTAGAAGAAAGAAAATATGACACAATTTCAAGCTCAGTAATCTTAAGTGTTATATCTCTTATTTTAAGCAAAAATAAAGAATGTAAAAGAAAAGTAATTTTGCAACTTGATAAACAGGCAATAATTGATATTTGGGACGATGTTATCTCTGCTTTAAAAGAAAGCGTTGATTATTTCCGTTCTGTTTATCGTA
>Ga0210057_1002122_pt1 | contig 28776 bp, 28 predicted proteins | sample CryGeyCG2114_010_2_FD_183968 | JGI IMG/M metagenome (GOLD analysis project Ga0210057, IMG submission 183968) | Groundwater microbial communities from aquifer - Crystal Geyser CG10_big_fil_rev_8/21/14_0.10 (SPAdes) (version 2) | ecosystem: Environmental > Aquatic > Deep subsurface > Groundwater ...
AATGTCTGTACAAATTCCTGCGGGAATTGAAAACGGTCAAATGATTCGTATGGCAGGAGCAGGTGAGGCGGTTGCGGGCGGAGCAACAGGTGATTTATATATAAAAATACACGTTCAACCTCACGAACACTTTAGAAAAGAGGGCTACAATTTGATTACTGAATTACCAATAAAAATTACTGATTCTTTGCTGGGAGCTGACTATAAACTCGAAACACTTGATGGAAGTACTACTGTTACAATTCCACCGCTACGTTCAACCGACGAAATTCTCCGTATCAAGGGTAAGGGTGTTCCAATGGGCGACAATAAACGCGGGGACCTTTTAATTCGTGTAAAAGTTGAGTTTCCACAAAAACTTTCTAAGAATGCGAAGAAAATCTTAGACGAGTTGAAAGGAGAAGGCATTTAACTATGGGTAAAGAATCTCCTCGCAAGAATATATACGCAGAGGGTGAACCCACACAGCATGCTAAACCAAAGATGCGCTTGCATAAGCCTCTTATCGTACAGCCAGGTCTTTCCGTGCATCCAAAAACACTTGAGAAATTTGGTGAGGCGTTGAAGGAACAAGATGAAAACGTATGGCTGAATGCACATTTAAAAAAAGAATCGATTCCTTTTCTACAAGCTGAACTTGAGAAAGCAAAACAGCATGCTAAAAAACTATACGCTCAAAGAATAGAGCGAGGGGAGGTTTCTCAAGAAGAACTCGATGTTCTTCTTGATAAAATTACACCTACTATTTATGCAGAAGCACGTAGCGTTATTCAGTTTTTAGAAGACGGTGGTGTAGTTTCAAAAAATGCATCTGTTGATATTGTCGGCTATTCACAAGGCGGACCAGCGGTAGTGTTCGCTGCGGTGTTACGGCCAGACTTATTTAGAAATAGCGAAGAAGAGCAATCAACCATTGTTCTTTTAAATTCAGCAGGACTCACAGGAAAACGAGAATTTGGCGAAAAACATCCAACCGTGGGTGCTTCAAAAAAAGTTGCAGAAGACAGAGAATCAAAAATTGACGACAAAGAGGGTAGGGTAAAAAGACATATAGAAATTGTTGTAGGCTACCTCGGTGCCCTATTGAGAGAAGGAGTTTCAAAACCAGGGATGCAGAAAGCCCTCCTTGACGGGATTGGGCATGTTTTTGCGCAGTTTGGCGGAAGAGTACATAGAGAAGCACATGAAATGGCAAATACCGATTTGGTGCCCTTCATTAACTTTTTGGTACGTTCAAATGAACTAAGAGTCGTAGTTGTCTACGATGAGCAAGATACTGCGTTTTCTCCTAAGGTTATAGAATCTCGTAAAGAAGCGGGGGATTTTGATGGAGGGGTTGAATTCTATAAAACTAATGACGGTGGCCACTTTGATCCAATCCATAACCCAACAGCAGTTGCTGCTGACATTGAACACGTGCTTCGCAGCAAAAAGAAAAGCGAGGAGGAAAAGTAGATAGACTTTCCTTTGGCTATGATACTCTTATGAAAGAGATTTTATGCCAACGCAAGATTTGGGTGGTGCCCTTCAGTACGCTGTAGACTTTTTCATTCATTTCGCCACTGATTTTTTGGCTTTTATAGTGATCGCTGCAGTAATAGCGGGATTTGCTTTTTACTTTGGTCGTGAACGCATCGTTCCTCTTGCGGCTTCTTTCTACGCTGCAATTCCTATATACATGGTCTTCCCGTATACGGAATACATCACCACTCCACTCCTTCATGTCGCCCTTTACTTAGTCATTTCTTTTCTCGCGCTCACTGCATTTTCTGGGCTCGCAAGCTTTGTTGCGGGTGGAAGTTTAGGTTTTATAAAACTCCTCGTTCTTTCAGCCGCTGTTGCCGGCATGTTGATTGCTGTTTCTATTCACATTTTACCGGTCGAACAGCTCTATGCGTTTAGTGAACCCACCAGAGCTCTTTTTGTGTCCTCTGAGGCTTTCTTTTTCTGGCTTTTAGCACCGCTTGTTGCTATTTTTGTCTTCGGAAGAGGATAAAATTTATACATATGAAGCTCTATGCTTTTTTGCCTTTTATTTTGCAAACAATTGCGTGGCCTATTGCCCATCTTATTTTGCGCATAAATGGAAAGTTCATTGTTCACGGCAAAGAAAATTTAAAGGGCCTTAAAGGTCCTGTTATTTTTGCCGCTAACCACGTCAACGATTTAGACCCAGTTATTACTCGGGCCATACTACCCATGTTTTCAATATTAGCTCCTGTATTTTGGGTGGCACTGTATCGTAAGGACTATGATAAGCATGCAGAAGAACCCTTTAAGGGCTGGAGGGGTCTTCTGTATGGGGATTGGTTTTTTAGAAGTTGGGGAGCTCATCCTGCGATAAAAGGGACTGGTGATTATGAACAATCTTTACAAAATCACATCCAACTTTTAAAAGACAAACAAACTGTGTGTATTTTTCCTCAGGGTGGAAAAGCAAAATACTATGGAGCAGAAGCTCCTGTCCGCGGCGGAGTTGCCTTCCTTTCTCACCACTCAGGAGCTCCTATCGTGCCAATTGCAATTTCTGGCACAAAAGGTATGACCCCGTACAGGTTATTTGTCCAAAAAACTCATGTTGAAGTCCATATTCTCCCGCCAGTGATAATAGGGGGTGATGTTGTAGACTATAAAGAGGAAGCTCAAAAAATTATGGACTCTATATATAAAAACTTTTTATAGAAAGACAAATTTATGCCACTGACTATTTTTTCTCTTTTTTTATTGACAATACTGATTCCTTTTACACGTCGGTTGGTTTTTACGGGGCCACTTTTTAGATTTGCAAAAACAATAGCTCCAAAAATTTCAACTTTTGAACGACAGTCGATTGAGATTGGTCAAGTTGGTTTTGATGCAGAACTCTTTAGTGGTCGCCCTGATTGGGAGACTTTTCGTGCAATTCCCAAAATTCAACTCACAGAAGAAGAACAAAAATTTCTTGATGGCCCAACCCGAGAATTTTGTGAACTAATCGATGATTGGAATATAAGAAGAAAAAATAAGAAAATAGGTGATGAGGTGTGGGAATTTGCAAAAAAACATGGATTTCTCGGATTAAGAATATCAAAAAAATCAGGTGGATATGGTTTTTCAGCTCAAGCTCAATCAATAATATTGGGGATGATAGCTTCAAGATCTATCGATGTTTCTATTATTGCAGAAGTGCCTAATTCTTTAGGGCCAGACGAGCTTATTGAACAATACGGGACTGAGGCTCAGAAAGAGCAATATTTAAAAAGATTTGTCTCAGGAGAAGAAATACCATGTTTTGCTATCACAAGCGCAGCTGGTGGCTCCGATATTGCATCAATGCAAGACGTTGGTGTTGTAACTCATCAAATGTTCAATGGAAAAAAAACACTGGGTGTAAAAATTTCTTGGGCAAAACGCTACATAACTTTGGCACCAGATGCAACTTTACTTGTTCTAGCCTTTCAATTAACTGATCCTCAAAAGATTTTAAAGAGAACAGATGAAGATTTAGGAATTACCCTTGCCCTTATCCCGTCAACTCATTCGGGAGTCAATATTGGGCGTCGCCACTTACCAAGCGGTGCAGCCTTCCCTAATGGCCCAACTTCGGGTAAGGATGTATTTATTCCTATTGATTGGATTATTGGAGGCGAAAAAGGTATCGGACAGGGATGGAAGATGGTGATGCAATGTCTTGTTGCAGGACGTAGTGTCTCGGTACCTTCAATGTCAGTGGCTACAACGAAATTGATGCTCATGACTTCAACTGCTTATGCAAAAATTAGGAGGCAATTTGGAAAATCAATTTCAGACATTGAGGGGGTGGAGGAAGTACTAGCAAGGATAGTAGAAAATGCATATATTGCAGAATCTGCGCGCGCTGTTACCGCGGCGTCTGTAAATGCTGAACATCACCCTCTTGTTATTGCTTCAATAATGAAATACAAAATGACCGAGCTGGCAAGAAGTTCAGTTTTAGATGCTATGGATATTCATGGAGGTAAGGGAGTTATTGACGGACCATTAAATTATTTGCAATCTGCCTATCAAATGATTCCTGTGGCTATTACCGCTGAGGGCTCAAATATTATTACAAGGTCACTTATAGTATTAGGGCAAGGAATTCTTCGGTCTCACCCATATATCAAAGAGGAACTAGAGTCTTTAGCGGAGGAGAAAAGGGGGGTAGAGAAATTTGATAAAGCGTTTAGTTCTCATGTAGGGTTTTTTATTCAAAATCTTCTACAAACTTTTTTCCATACTAAGACCCTTGGCATATTTACTAAAGCTGGTAAAACGACTCCCAAAATATTGAGGTACTGGTATAAACAACTGTCATTGTCTACAAAAATATTTGCTTTCATGGCAGACGTCGCTATTCTTTTTTATAAAGGAAAACTAAAAAAGAAACAGCGTGCAAGTGCTAGATTAGCTGATGCTTTATCTGAGCTCTATCTTCTTTCCTGTATCTTAAAAAGGTTTGAAGATGATGGACTACATGCAGATGATTATCCTATTGTTGTTGTGTGCTTAAAAAATGGACTTTTTCGATTTAAAAACTCAATCGATGCGTTGATTAACAACATTCCCAATTTTCTGTTACGTTTGATTCTTCGAGTAATAACGTTTTCTTGGAATAATCACTCTAAATGTGTTTCAGATCACGTTGCAAGCCAAGCTGTCCAATCAGTAATTTATAACGAACAAACTCGTAACCGATTAATTCGCTACACGTATATCCCAGAAGAGGGAATTCAAGAGCCAATAGGTCTTCTTGAAACAGCTTTTAAAAAATCAAAAGATTTGGAAGATGTTTTAAAGAAAATTGAACAATCAATTCGTTCCAAAAAACTAATCAAAACTACTGATTTTTCTTGGATTACCACAGCAAAAGGAGAGGGAATTATCTCTAGTTCTGAAGCTGAAAAACTACAAGAATTTTTAATCCTTGTAGAAAAAATTATTGTAGTGGATGATTTTGATAAATCTGAAGTAAAAAGTTTATAGTGTCCGTATGTTAAAAATTTTTTTTCAACCCTTCATTGACCTTCTCCTTTTATGGTATCCAATTAAACGTGCCCAACCTAAACGCTTCGCCTTTTTAATACACCTTAGAGACATAAACGATCTGTATAGAAAATTTCCTTTTTTCAAAAAACTTCCGGAGTCGTTTGTTCTTTTCCTTACTAAATTTTTATGGCCAATTACAGTATCAAAAATAACTGGTTTAAAAAATCAGGAAAATGGAGAGCCTATGCTTGGTTGGGTTATAGGGATACCGTTAACTGCACAACAAATGTTAGAAGACAGGACATTAGCACTTAAGAAAATACGCGAAGCGGCAATTCTTTCTGAAAAGAAAGGGGCACGAGTAATTGGTTTAGGGGCCCTAACCGCTTCTCTTTCAAAAGGTGGGCTAGATTTAGTTGAGACAGTAGGAGTATCTATTACTACAGGACATGCTTACACAATTTATAATGTTGCGAATACACTTCTTTCTATAATGGAGGCGACGGGGAAAAGGTTTTCAGATTCTCATTTAGCAGTTGTTGGTGCGAGTGGTTCAATTGGTTCAGGGGCTACACGTTTTTTATCAAGAAACTCTTTTGCAAAAATTACTCTTATTGACGTTGAAAGAAAAAATTCTCAATTAATTTCTTTACAAGAAGAACTTTCCAAAATGGCTCCCTTAAGTAAAATCAGTATTAGTAATACAATTAATGATACAAAAGACGCAGATCTTGTTATAACGGCTACGAATGCGCCTGAAACTCTGGTTCGAGCACATAATTTAAAAAGTGGGGCTATTGTTATTGATGATGCACAGCCATCTGATATTGACGAGGAAGTCTTTAATAGGAGTGATGTTTTGGTTTTAGAGGCTGGAGCGGTTAGAACCCCAGGAATTTCCGCAAACTTTAATATCGACTTACAAAGTCCTGAGGATAATTTTTCATGCATGGCCGAACTTTTAATACTTGCAGCGCAAGACTGTGCTTCTTATAAAGGACTAGGTCCAACAACTCTTCAGCAAGTAGATGAAATTGCAGCGCTAGGAGAAAAAATGGGATTCAAACTTGCAACTTTCCAGAATAAGAACGAATCTATTAGTGAAGAGAAAATAGAGCACATTAGACAACTCAGTAAGAAATAAATCGGTTACACTTAAGAGACATGGAGTTTCTACAAATCACTCTCACGGGATGGACGGCTTTGATTATCACTCTCTCTATGTCTGTCTTAGCTGCTGTGATGTTCATTCTCGGTACTAAAAGAGTACATTACACTTGGGGCCTATTTAGCTTAGCTACAGCAATGTGGACTGCGGGATTCTACGCTGTCACTCTCGCAGAAAGTGCCTCAGAAGCTCAATTTTGGTGGAAAATAACTTTTATAGGAATTATCTTGGTTCCATTCACTTTTTTTCATTTCGTTTTAGAATTTATCGAAAATAAATGGTTTTTAAAAAATCGCACCTTCGCTCTTATTTTAATCTACGGTGTGGCTTTACAATTTTTAGTAGTAAATTTTACATCAAATTCATTAGTTGATCAGGTAACATTTCTCTTTAATGAAATATATTATGACAAACCTGCAGCTCCCTTACATCCTTTCTTCACTTTCTTTTATACTTCTCTAATAGTTTTTGGTTATTATCTGACATTCCGTGAATATTTGAAGCGCAAATCTGATATCTTGTTTCGTTCTCAAGTGAAGTATTTCTTTTTAGGTACGGGAATAGGCTTTCTCGGTGGGAGTATGGACTTTATTCTTGTCTATGGAATTGAGATTCATCCAATACGAAATCTCACAGTAATACTCGGCTCTTTCATAGTAGGATTTGCCATGCTTCGTTATAAGCTTTTTGATGTCCGAGTTGTAACGGCACAACTTCTAACTCTTATATTGCTTGCTTTTTCTTTTGTGAGACTCGTTTTCTCAACTTCAATTGAAGAAACAATTTTTAATATAATTATTCTTTCGTTCACTTTTGTAGTGGGTGTGTACCTAATTCTCAGTGTTAAAAAAGAAGTTGAACAACGGGAGCAAATCGAGAAATTGGCAAAAGATTTGAGAGTAGCGAATGAACGTCTGAAGGAACTCGATAAACTCAAGAGTCAATTTCTCTCTATCGCTTCGCATGACCTCCGTGCACCGCTAACAGCCATCAGGAACTTCATGTCTATTATGTTGGATGGCACGTATGGGAAGCTGCCGGCAGCTGCAAATGAAGGGATGCGGCAAGTATTTGAGCGTGCTACTGAAATGGCAAAATCAGTTGATAGTTATTTAAATGTCTCTCGCATTGAACAGGGGAGAATGAAGTATGATTTTGTTGATGCCGATCTTTTGAAAATACTTTCAGATACTGTCTCTATTTTTAAACCGAACGTTGAACAAAAAGGTCTCGAGTTGAAGCTTAACGTCCCCCAAGGAGAGACTTTCCCCATAAAGGCTGACATTGGTAAATTACAAGAAGTTCTCAATAACCTTGTAGATAATTCAATCAAATACACTCCGAAGGGTTCTATTACCGTTTCTTTGGAGAAAAAAGGTACACAGGCACGTCTTGTTATTCAAGACACTGGCGTAGGTATGACTGAAAATACAATGCGTAACCTCTTTAAATTGTTTAGTCCTGGGGAAGATTCAAAGAAAATTAACCCTTCATCAACTGGGGTAGGGCTATATATCACCAAAGCTCATGTAGAGGCTCACAAAGGCACGATACGGGCAGAATCAAACGGAGAAGGGAAAGGAAGCCGGTTTGTTGTTGAGTTGCCATTAAAGTGATATTTTGAAACTATGAAAGTAATTACCGCACAGATGGCTTGGTGGAAAAACTGGAACGCATCACTCTCCTGGAGGTGGCTTCAGTCCGTCTAACTAACTGAAAGATTTAAAATCATAAACCCCTCCACGCGAGGGGTTTATTTGTAACTAACTAAAAAACCATGAAAAACATACACTTCGTAGCAGGTCTCCACGGAAACGAATACTTACCAGTCTTAGCTCTTGCCTCAAAACAAATTCCATTCACTGTTGGAAATCCAAAGGCGCTGGCTGAAGGAGTTCGCTTCATTGAAGTAGACTTAAACAAATCCTTTGGCAAAAATGACGGCACGTATGAATCAGATCGTGCCGTAACGATTCTAGATGAAATCTCAGAAGAAACAACCGTTGTAGACTTTCACACTTCAGACACTGCGGATACGCCATTCGTCATAGTGACCGACTTAGCAATGTTGCCGCTCGCAAGACTTACAGGCATTCCTCATGTCGTATATATGAAGCACAACATAAAAGAAGGGTACGCATTAATTAACCACAGAAATGGTATCTCTATCGAGGTCGGGAAGCATAAAAATTCACAGAGTTTTCAAAAAACTCTAGAAATAGTTGAGAATCTTGAACTAAACAGAGAGCACTCCCTTGAGGTGTACGAAGTCTATGGAAAAATCAATGCCCCCGGAGCCTACGAGAACTTCACTCTTTTTCAGAATGCTGATGAGAGTTTCTACCCAATTTTTGTAGGTGAACAATCATATGACTTTATAGGACTGAGAACAAGGAAGTTAGAAAATTACTCTTAATCTGGTATTATTTCCCTTATGAAGAAGAAACTTTTGACTGGATTACAGCCGTCAGGTCAGCTCCACGTCGGTAACTACTTCGGAGCCATAAAACCAAACGTTGAGCTTTTCGAAGATCATCAAGGTTTGTTTATGGTTGCTGATTACCACGCACTTACTTCGCTCAAGGACCCAACCGTACTTCGTAAAAATATTGTTGAAAATGTAAAAGACTACCTTGCTGCAGGTCTCAACCTCGATAACGCAATTCTTTTTCAATCATCTTCGGTCCAAGAGCATACCGAACTTGCCTGGATTTTTAACTGTTTAGTAACAGTACCTTTTCTTATGCAGGGGCATGCGTACAAAGATAAAGTAGCGAGAGGTCTCGAACCAAATGTCGGACTCTTCACGTACCCAATGCTCCAGGCGGCTGACATCCTTCTTTACGACGTAGATGTCGTGCCTGTCGGTGAAGACCAGCGTCAACACGTCGAATATGCTCGAGAGGTCGCAAAAAAGTTTAATCACACCTTTGGTAATACATTTAAAGAACCTCAGGAATTGATAAATGAATCCGTTGCTACGGTGCCAGGAACAGATGGCGAAAAAATGAGTAAGAGTTACGGAAACACCATTCCACTTTTTGCCACCCGAGAAGAAATACAAAAAGCTGTGATGAGTATCGTAACTGATTCAGTGGGAGATGTCCCTGAAAACGTGTACGCGATTCACAAGCTATACAAGTCGGAAGACGAACTAATAACACTGTACGAAGAAAAGAAGGGTAAGTATAAAGATTTGAAAGACGCCCTTGTTGAAGATATCGATACGTATATTGCACCGATGCGTGAGAGACGCGCTTCAATAACCGACGAAGAAGTAAAAAAAATACTCAAAGCGGGTGGTGAGAAGGCACGTGAAATTGCTGGAAAGAAAATGGAGGAGGTGCGAAAGAAAGTCGGGGTTTCTTTATAGTGAAGTATGAAGCCAGATATTATAATTGGTTCTAAAAATAAATTTAAGGAAGAAAAATTACGTTGGGTTGTTGAAAATTTCTTTTCTCCAAAAGAACCAAAGGAAATATCTGAAGCTGACGAAGACGCCGATTCATTTATAAAAATTGCTGAGGACAAAGCTAGACATTATTCTCAAAGTGGTGGGTACGCAATTTCAACAGATGGAGGAGCTATTATACCTGTGCTAGAGGGAGTGTGGGACCCAGTTCATACAAAGCGATTTGCAGATTCAGATCATGAAAGAATCTATAAACTTCTCTCGCTTATGGAAGGGAAGTCTGATCGAACCATTGAGTGGCATGAAGCTCTTGCCGTAGCAAAGGACGGTGTACTCATTTACTCTGATTCACAAAAAGCAATGGATGGGGTCATAGATACCACGTTTAATGAGAAATATTACCAACCAGGAATTTGGTTGTGTTCTATTACTTCATTCCCTACATTTGATGGCAAAAACTTTTTTGAGTTGTCTGAGTCAGAACGTGAACAAACTGAAGATTCTTGGACAAAATTAAAGGCAAACTTTGAATCAAAAATTATATCGCTACTTTAGGAGCTTCAACTTTTTTTGGATCGCAAGGACGAGATGATTCCCTCAGAACAACGTGTCCTGTTTCTAATTTTTCCTCAAAGGGTTTTCTTCCAACGAAAAGGTGTACTACCTCAATTACTGGGGGAAGATTCCATGAGGGCTTTGAATGTTTATGCTCTTCAGTTGAAAGAATTTCTTTTTCATTCCTACTCACTATATGCTTCCACAAACCATACTGGTTTTTATAGAACGTATGTTCAAGTTTTTTAGCAAGAAATGGGATGGACATCCCCCCAGCAACAGTAGTTCCTTTGGTCTTAGCGTATGCTGGCATTACTGCAGTAATCATAGCCTCGACTCCGAGTTTTCGTAGTTCGCGCCGAATTTGCCCGTCCATTACCGATGCAATATTTTTAGGAGAACCAGGCAACGTATACATACGTGTTAACTCCACAGTTTTTTCAGGATTTATACCTGCGTAAAGAAGAGCCTCTTTTTTATAATCTCTATCTACATACTCGATTGACTGAACAGCAAACGGATATGCATCTCCTTCAAAAAATAATCCGAAGACCATCCCATTAGCTCTTAGACAGTGGATGTAATGAAGAGTTTCTGTGTACAACTTAATGATACTTTGATCGGTTATTTGCTTAAATTCCACCTTAAAATTACGACCCTGACCTCGAGCAAAGATATCTTTGCCATTTCTATAGAGCGTAAGACGATCAGAAGTTCTTACATTTAAATCAGGATAAAATTTACTCAAACCACGGAACAAGAAGTTTCTCTGCTGTTCAGTAAGGCTGTTTTTCATTCGTAACGTTACAAGCTTATGTTGTTCCTCAACAGCCTCATCAATAATTTTTTCAGTGATTTGATTTGGTTCCCACGTTGTAAGATAAAACAGTGCTTGATGTTCGAGGTCTTGAGGGTCAAAAAGCGTGCCGTTCTCAGCAAGTGTCTTTTCAACTATACTATCAACTCTCTCAGATACTTCCTTACGTAAAGCTTTCATCAGCCAATAACTATTCCACGATTGATCTAAGTCAAATGGGATTGTTTCTGGGTGTAGAGTCCTTTGGTATTCTCTTAACTTTTGAACCTTCAAAACTTCTTCAATAAAATCGTGTGCGAGAGTAACTGATTGATCAAGAGAGTCATTTCTAATAAATAGAAAAGCTAAATTGCACATTTTCTGTAACTTAAGAGCTCTTCTTTTGGCGAGAAGATGTTGCTCTTCAAGAATTGATTTTGCAATAAAATCTCTAAAACGCTTTCCTGTAACTCTGTCTTCCTCGTGACGTTTGGTGAGTGTATCTATATCGACTTCAAGATAGATTACTGCCCGCACATTTTCTCTTTTATAAATATCAGCGAGATCAGCGAGATATGCTGATTCATCGTCGTGTTCATATTCAAGATGCTCATCCATTATCACTAAAGAAGTTGGCGCATCATTGTATGCTTCATGAAATTTTTGACCGGCTTTTTCGAGTCCATATTTTCTTACATATTCACCGTACGAGAGATAGGTGAATTCAAAATGGGATTTTAGAGAATTGATGAGGGTTGTTTTCCCTACACCAGAAATACCCGCAATAACGATCGAATCTTTTTCTTTCGCTTCGGTCATAAATTATTCAATATAATAAAATATATATTTCTAAATGTCAATAGTCTCAAAACTGCCTATATTTCTATAGCTTTTTCAATTCTAGCACTTATAATTAACGGAATATGGATAAACGTACACCCATAAAGCTTTTACATGAACATATTGACTCAGAGGTCCTTATTAAAGGATGGGTTGATGTGCGTAGAGATCAAGGAAAAATGATTTTCTTTGATTTTCGCGATTACAGCGGCGTCGTGCAGGGTGTTGTGTTGCCGAAAAGCGAAGCGTTAGAAGTTGCAAAAGACATAAAGACAGAATTTGTGGTTGCAGTGAAGGCGAAAGTTAACAAGCGTCCTGAAAAAAATATCAATGCGGACGCAAAGAACGGTGACATTGAATTAGAGATTTTACATATAGACATTCTTGCTGAAGCAGAGTCTTTACCGTTTGACATGTCAGACACTGGATATAACCTTGATTTAACAACAGAACTCGATCATAGAGCATTGGCACTTCGTCACCCGCGTCTTCAGGCAATTTTTAAAGTGCAGTCAGTGATTATTGATTCGTTTAGAGAATTTATGAAGAGTCAGGACTTCATGGAATTCCAAGCACCAGCAATTACCCCGGCAACAGCAGAGGGTGGTGCAGAAGTTTTTGAAGTCGAATATTTTGATAAAAAAGCATACCTTACACAATCACCACAGCTCTACAAACAAGTTGTTATGACCGCTTTTGAGCGAGTATTTTCGGTGAATAAAGTATTTCGTGCTGAGCCAAGCGCCACTACACGCCACTTAACAGAAATTGTGTCGCTGGATGCTGAATTTGGTTTTATAGACTCATGGCGCGATGTTCGTGATATGTCAGAAGAGACTGTGCGGTATATCTTACAAGATGTCGCCACCCGTTGTTCGGATGAATTGAAGTTTTTAGGTGCAGAATTGCCAACCATGATAGACGAGACCCCTACATTGTCCCTAACTGAAGTACAAGAGAAAATCTTTGCAGAAACTGGAAAAGATGTCCGCGGCGAAAAAGATCTGAATCCAGAAGACGAGCGCACTATTTGTGAAATTATAAAAAAAGAAACAAACTCCGATTTTGTGTACGTGTATGGATACCCAACACGAGAGAAGCCTTTCTACGTATACCCGAACCCTGAAACTCCGGAATTTAACGAGGGAATGGACTTACTGTGCCGTGGAATTGAGTGGCTTTCAGGAGGTCGCCGTATCAATAACTACAAACAATTAATGGAACATGTAGAAAAATGGGGTATGGAACCAGGAAAGATTTCAATGTTCCTTGAAGCATTTAAGTACGGCGCTCCGCCAGAAGGGGGGTTTGCTTTCGGTGCTGAACGTATGACTATGCAAATACTTGGTTTAAAAAATATTCGTGAAGCGTGTATGTTCCCTCGAGATATGAATCGCATAGATGTTTCACTTAACAAAACTGATGATGAAAATACAATTCACTAAAAACAGTGTAAGTACCTCCATACTCTTCATAGAAGGAAAAATTAATCGATTTCAAGATGGCTCTCTGCATATTGGTTATGATGAAATAAAAAAACTCACTACACGAAAACTAAGGACTCTCATTAGAAAAGCGGTGCGCGTTGCCAAAGAATATGAACTTTCAGACATACAGTTTGATGCAAAAAACATTCCAAATCCGGAAAAGCTTTCAGAGGAAGAGCTCGGGAGACTTGTTGCTGAAAATAGCATCATGGCTATGTATGAATTTTCAAAATATAAAACAAAGGAAGAAGGTACGTATAGTGGTTTAGAAACCATTTCCTTTATCAACGCAGAGAGTACGTTTAAAAAAGGAGCCGAGGTTGGAGAAATCGTTGCTGAAGAGGTAAACAGGTGTCGTGACCTTGCTAACACTCCAGGTGGCGACATGACCCCCTCTGTTTTAGCGCAGGCAGCAAAAGATGCAGCAGAAGGAACTGAGATAAAGGTAACAATTCTAGAAAAGAATGATGTGGAAAAACTAAAAATGGGACTTATACTCGGCGTCGATAAAGCTTCTGCCGAACCATTAAAGTTTATTGTAATGGAGTACTGGGGAGCGGAGAAAACGAAAACCCCAATCGTCTTAGTAGGAAAAGGAATCACTTTTGACACTGGTGGTTTAAATCTCAAACCAACGAATGGGATTACAGGAATGCATCGCGATATGTCAGGTGGAGCCGCGGTGATTGCTGCAATAACTGCCGCAGCAAAACTTACGCTAAAACAAAATATTGTTGCACTTATTCCGGCAGTTGAAAACGCTATCTCCGGCTCTGCACTTCGTCCTGGCGACGTACTCACTGCGATGAATGGAAAAACAGTTGAGATTGCCAACACTGACGCAGAAGGGCGTCTTGTTGTAGCAGATGCACTGACATATGCGGAACGCTATACTCCGCAGTTGGTTATCGATGTTGCAACTCTAACCGGCGCTGCAACCGTTGCGGTTGGAAAACGAATGGCGCCAATTTTGACAAGAAATAAGGATTTACAAGAACAGCTAGAAAAAATAGGGGGGTTATCCGGTGATTACGTATGGCCACTTCCACTTTGGGAAGAGTACGAAGCAGACATACAAAGCGACGTTGCAGATATGCTTAACACTGAAACTCCGCAGATGGTAAAAGCGGGGGGATCTATATTGGGAGGTATTTTTCTTGCACAATTTGCTAACAATTTTCCACGATGGGCACATATTGATATTGCTTCACGCGATGACACGATTTCCGAAGATTATCTAGCTCCTAGGGCCACTGGGGTAGGTGTACGCCTTTTGGTGCGTCTTCTTGAAGACTACTAAGTGTTACAATAGTGTGAATGTCAATATCTACTTTTACCGTACAAGTGGGCGAATTCACTGGACCACTCGATTTGCTTCTTACATTGATTGAAGAGCGTAAAATGCTCGTGTCTGATGTTTCTCTTGCGAGTGTTGCTGACGATTTTATTTCATTTGTAAAAGAACAGGACCGTTTTCCCGCAGGGCAGGCAGCTCATTTTATTCTTGTCGCAGCAACATTACTTTTAATTAAATCTCGCTCTCTTCTGCCGATGATGAAACTGACTGAAGAAGAGGAGGAAGATATTGAGGGGTTAGAGAAACGCTTGAGTCTTTATAAAATTTTCAGAAATGCTGGTCGTAATCTAGGGCAATTAAAAGGGAAACTATACTTCGGGGGACAAAAGAAAGACACTAACCCTGTCTTTGCTCCAGCTCCGGACATGACTCCAGAAGCACTACATGCTGCACTGTATGAAACTCTTCTTAGAGCACCACGAAAAGAGGTAAGAAAAGAAATATCTGTGAAGACGGTTATTTCACTTGAGGATATGATGAAGCGATTAAGTGAGCGAATTGAGCGCGCCCTTTCTGTCACCTTCAAAGATTTCATGGGGAGCCCCGAAGACAAAAGAGAAATTGTGGTAGGGTTTCTAGCAATGCTAGAGTTAGTGAAACAAGGGCAACTTATGGTGGAGCAAGAACAACAATTCAGCGAAATCACTATGAGCTACCATGGCGCGGTGCGTCCGCCACGATACGAGTAATACTATGGAACCTGAAAAATTAGAACAACTTATAGAAGCAATACTATTTTACCGAGGTGAACCCGTACGGGTTAAAGATGTTGTAAAAAGCACTCAAGCGTCTGAACCAGACATCATGCGTGCTTTAGATAAGCTTTCAGAAACCCTTCAATACCGAGGTGTTCGTTTAGTCCGTGAAGGTGAATTCGTAGGGCTTGCAACGTCACCTGAAACACGTGAAGTAATAGAAACCCTTCGTAGAGAAGAACTTGAAGGACCACTCGGAAAAGCTGGCCTAGAAACACTCGCTATTGTTATTTATCACGGACCTCTTTCTCGAGCTGATGTTGAGTACGTGCGTGGTGTAAACTCGTCATCAATTTTGCGCTCACTGACTATGCGAGGCTTGGTTGAAAAAGTTGATAACCCGAATGATAAACGAAGTTTTCTCTATCGCGCTACACCCGAGCTTCCTGCAAGTCTTGGAGTAACATCACTTTCTGAATTGCCAGACTTTGAAAAGATAAAAGAAGACATCGCAAAAGTGCTCGAAGAAAAAGTAAGCGACGAAGAAGCTCATGGTTAATCGAAAATTAATCGTTACGATTGCAATAGTAAGCGCCTCGTTTATAGTTGCGTTGGCATATATTCAGACACTGGCGCTTGCTAATGAGCGTAGCTTGAGTCAAGCAACTGTTTTATGTACACCTCAACGATTTACAGGAACTCTTGAGGCAAAAAGTGCATACGTGTTTGATATTTCAAGTAACACCCTGTTGTACGAAAAAAATGCGTACCAACAAATGCCTCTTGCATCACTTACAAAATTGATGACTGTCCTTGTTGCGTCACGCCATATTAAAAGCAACGACCGAATAGTTATAACAAAGGAAGCCTTGAGCCCCGAAGGGGATGCAGGGCTTTTTGAAGGTGAAGTGTGGCACGCACAAGATTTAATAGACTACACACTTATTACTTCAGCCAACGACGGCGCTCATGCACTTGCCTTAGCAACTCCGACTTCTCCCGAAACAAAAAACTTTACTGAAGCGATGAACGCTACCGCTCGTGAAATTGGATTAACTCAAACCTATTTTCTTAATGACACTGGGCTTGATGTATCAACAAGTACAGGGGGAGCATACGGCTCTGCTCATGACATCGCCCAACTCTTAAATTTTATTTACCATAATGCAAGCACTGTGTTTGACGGCTCAGCTCAAAAGAAACGCGTATTTACTTCAGTATCTGGTTTTACTCATGACGCATCACACACCAGTTCTGTTACCGGATTACTGCAAGGTGAGGCACTTGCTAAGACAGGTTTTACTGACTTAGCTGGAGGGAATTTAGGAGTGATTGCTGAGCCGATTCTTGGCCACGTGGTTGCTATCGTTGTATTACAATCAAGTAGAGAGGGGAGAGACACCGATGTTGCGCATCTGTACGAATTTGCTCGTTCAGCTATAAAACACTCTGAACTCTGTAAACAATTATGATTATTGATGTAGTAAAAGTATTCGTTCCTGCAATCATTTCTTTTGGTATTGGTATTGTTACCACACCTCTTTTGACACACTATTTATACAAGTACAAAACATGGAAAAAACACTCAGGTAAACTTGATTTTGAAGGAAACGAGGCAATTGTATTTAATACACTCCACAAAGAAAAAGAAGTAAACACACCTCGGATGGGTGGCATTGTGATTTGGAGCTCCGTTTGTATTACGGTGTTACTTCTCTGGATTCTTGAACATATATTTCCATATTCATTATTTTCAAAACTTGATTTTCTATCACGAAGTCAGACGTGGATACCACTTGCACTTTTTATTGCAGGGTCTCTTATTGGACTTGCTGATGATTGGCTAGAAATACAGCATAGGGAACGTTTTTCTAAAGGTCTTTCTTTACGTATCCGCCTTTCGGCTGTTGGAGCGCTAGCACTTGCTACAGGAATATGGTTTTACGACAAACTCGACGTGGTTTCTATTGGCATACCATTTTTTGATCCATTGATGATAGGGTGGCTCGTGGTTCCACTGTTTGTTCTCTCGGTGCTGTTTTTTTATGCCTCTGGTGTGATAGACGGGATTGATGGGCTTGCAGGGGGAGTATTTGCAACAGTATTTGCTGCGTATGCTGGTATTGCGTTCTTTCAAAATCAAATCGACCTTGCTGCTTTTTCAGCAACCATAGCAGGAGGTACATTGGCTTTCCTGTGGTTTAACATTCCTCCCGCGCGCTTTTACATGTCTGAGACGGGAACGATGGGGCTTACTTTGGCACTTGTTACCATCGCATTCATGACTGATTCGCTTGGAGACGGCCACGGATTCCTTGCTTTAGCTATCGTGGCATTACCACTTGTAGCAACTGTACTTTCAAATCTATTGCAAATTGCATCAAAAAAATTTCGCAAAGGAAAGAAACTGTTAAAAGTGGCACCACTCCATCACCACTTCGAAGCTGTTGGATGGCCAAGTTATAAAGTAACTATGCGCTACTGGGTATTGTCTGCTGTGTGTGCCATTGCAGGTATTGCATTCGCCCTCATTGGATAAAAATATTCGTGTACTATTGGAGTAATGCGAAAAAAACGCCCTTTTGATCCAATAATATTTTTTTCTGTAAGTGCTCTGGTTATTGGGGGCTTTTTAATTTTTATGTCAGCTTCACTCGGGCTTCTTGTTCGAGACGGGGCACAGTTTTCTGATATTGCTACCTCTCAATTTCTCCTCGGTGTTGTGGGTGGCTTTATTGCGCTTTATATAACCAGTCATATTCCATATCGATTTTGGCGCCACTATTCGCTGTACATCTTTATCGGAGCAACACTTGTTATGCTCTTAGTATTTGCACCTGGCATTGGTTTGGAATTAAATGGCGCACGACGCTGGCTTGATCTTGGTGTTACAACTTTTCAACCTGCAGAACTCTTAAAAATCGCCTACGTGCTGTACCTTGCCACGTGGCTTTCTCAACGAAAATCTAAAAAAATTCCATTTATCAATCGTGTTGCACCGTTTGCAATTATCACAGGTATAAGTGCGGTTCTGCTTCTTACACAACCGGACACGGGGACATTCTTGGTGCTTGCTGCTGCCGGCGGGGCAATGTATTTCACTTCAGGGGCAAAGTGGAAAGATATTGGCGTTCTTGGGCTTGTGGGGGTGTTAGCGCTCAGCGGATTAGTGCTTTCTCGTGATTATGCGTTGGATCGACTCAAAACATTTGTTGACCCATCCGCAGATCCTCTTGGTTCGAGCTATCAAATCCAACAATCGCTCATTGCTGTTGGTTCGGGAAAGATTTTAGGAAGGGGATTTGGACAAAGTGTACAAAAGTTCAATTACCTGCCAGAGCCAACGTCAGACTCAATTTTTGCAGTGTTTGCAGAAGAATTTGGCTTTCTAGGGAGCGTGTTCCTCGTAATGGGGTTCATGTTATTTGGTCTTAGAAGCTTGTGGCTGGCAGCGCGTGCCCCCGATATGTTCGGTGGACTCGTTGTGGTTGGGATTGCTATACTAGTGATAGCGCAGTCATTTTTAAACATCGCTTCCATGCTTGCGGTATTCCCTCTAACGGGTCTGCCACTCATATTTATCAGCCATGGAGGAAGCGCACTGTTTATGGCTCTCGCCTCAGTAGGTATTTTGCTTAACATTTCACGATTCAAACACGCCTAAATCTATATGAAAATTGTTTTTACCGGCGGAGGAACAGGAGGACATTTTTACCCAATTATTGCAGTGGCTGAAGAGATTCAGAAACTAGTAAAAGAAAGGAAGATTATTGAACCAGAGTTATTTTTCTTCGGACCAGCACCATACGATGATCGCGCGTTGTTTGAGCACAATATTACATTCGTGCAAACGCCAGCAGGAAAGATGCGCCGCTATTTTTCACTTCTGAATTTTACCGATTCAATCAAAACATTTTTTGGCATTATTAACACAATCCTTGCACTCTACCGCGTTTATCCAGACGTCGTCTTTTCAAAAGGTGGCTACGGGAGTGTTCCTACACTTCTCGCTGCAAAATTTTTGAAAATTCCTGTCGTTGCACACGATTCAGATGCGTTTCCAGGGCGCGCGACACTCCTTGCAGCACCATTTGCGAAAAAGATAGGTATTTCATATGAAGACGCTATTGAACATTTTCCTAAAAAACTTCATGACAAAATTGCCCTTACTGGAAATCCAGTTCGAGAAGGTATAAAAAACCCTACCCGTGAAGGTGCTATTGATTTCCTTGAACTTGAACGCAATGTTCCTGTGCTCCTTATTCTTGGTGGTTCAAGTGGTTCAGAAAAAATAAACAATACGATTCTTTCTGCACTCCCTCAGCTTGTCCAAAAATATCAAATCATCCATCAAACAGGGGAGAGTAACTTCGAAGGGGTAAAAGAAACCGCCAAAGTTATTCTTGATAGAAATGAACGTCGTCACCACTACAAAGTGTATCCGTACCTTTCTGAATTAGCCCTAAAAATGGCCGCTGGCGCAGCCGATTTGGTAATTTCTCGTGCAGGGTCGGGGAGTATTGCTGAAATCGCCTCATGGGGGAAAGCATCACTTCTCATACCTATTCCAGAAAAGATAAGTCGAGACCAGCGTTTGAATGCTTTTGCTTACGCACACGAAGGAGCAACTATTGTTATAGACCAATCAAATCTGTCTCCAAACCTGCTTGTTGCTGAAATTGACCGACTCTTCACCAATCCAAAAACAAGAAATGATATGGCCGAGGCGGCTAAGAAATTTGCACGCCCCGATGCGGGGAAAATCCTTGCAGAAGCAGTCCTTGATACGGCCCTAGAGCACGAAACTTAAAGACATATCACAGACCTGTTTCCGTAATACGATACATCTATGAAGATTCACAACGCACAAGATGAGATAAACAAAACAGTTGAATACGCAAAATTTGCAGGAATTATTGCAGCTATTCTTATAGTTGCGTGGTTTATCGCTGGTACACAGGGAATACTTTCTGTGCCATACATGATGGCCGTGATGGGGGTGTTTCTTATCGTGTTCGCGTGTTTTCAGCTTATTGGCTACAAGTCATTTGTAGGTATGTTTCCTGAATATGACCCTATTGCAAAACTTGTCCCAGCCTACGCATACGCATATCCATTTATTGGAATTATTCTCGGAGCACTGTACCTTTTTGACATCGGTGGCGCGTGGCGTGATGGTATTACCGCGTTCATTCTTTTGATTGGTGCAGGTGGTGTATATCTCAATATTCGTAAAGATGGTTCACGGCCACACTGTGCGTGCCTTGGGAACATTATCAAGCTTCCTCTTTCTTGGGTTACTTTTTTTGAAGATGCACTTATGGGTTTGATGGCGCTCATAATGCTCTTTCTATAAATTTTATACAGCATTACTATTGATACGTTTGTTCTAGTGAAAAATAATTAACAAGTAAGCCGTATATTCAAGAAGGGGAATACGTATTAGAATGGACAGATGTCTAAGCACAACGGCGGCCAGACGGTAACGCGATTTGCCCCCAGCCCAACGGGGTTTTTACATGCAGGTAACTACCGTACCGCTGTTTTTGCCTATCTGTATGCTCGCCACACTCATGGCACTTTTATTCTTCGTATTGAAGACACTGACAAAAAACGCTCTGAAAAGCAGTATGAGGAAAATATTTTAGAAACGCTTGACTGGCTTGGGCTTGAGCCTGACGCTGTACATCACCAAAGCGAATGGGTTAATGAACATGAAATAATTTTGCATGACTTCGTAGAAAAAGGCATCGCATATATTTCAAAAGAAAAAAATCCTGAGGGAGAAGAGAAAGAAATTATTCGATTTAAAAACCCTAACAAACCAATTACGTTTACTGACATAGTGCGTGGTGAAATTACGACAGATACCACAGAGCTTGGTGATTTTGTTATTGCGAAAAGTTTTACCGAGCCAGTATTTCACCTCGCAAATGTTGCAGACGATGCGCTTCAAGGGGTAACCCATGTTATTCGAGGAGAAGATCATATTTCAAACACTCCACGCCAGATTCTTATTTATGAAGCAATGGGCGCGTATTTACCGCAATACGTTCACTTGCCACTCGTGCTTGCACCAGATCGTTCAAAACTTTCAAAACGAAAAGGAGCGCGAGCACTGCTTGAATATCGTGATTTAGGATACCTTCCTGAGGGTATTTTAAATTATCTTGCAACGCTTGGATGGCACCCTGGCACCGATGAAGAACTCTTCACAAAAGAACAGTTGGTAGAGCGGTTTGATTTGGCACAAGTGCAGAAATCAGGTGCAATTTATGACGAAGTAAAACTACGATGGTTTAACCGTGAGCACACACTCAGACTTTCACCAGAGAAATTTAAAGAACGGGCAGAATCATTCTTTTCAGATACGCTCAGGGACACACTAACAAAAACAGACAAAATGGATGCATTGATGCCGATGCTTCGCGAACGCATTGAAACGTTTGGCGACATCGCCCATATGGAGGAAGCTGGAGAGTTTGAATATTTCGTTCGTGAACCACACTACGAGACTAAAAATTTGCTCTGGAAAAAAGAACCTGACATGGAGGCGGCTAAAGCTAAGTTGGAGCAGGTCTCCAAGCTTTTAGAGAACGTTTCTGAAACAAACTGGAATATGGATACCGTAAAAAATGCGTTGTGGGATTATGCGGAAGCAGAAGGGAAGGGGAATGTGCTCTGGCCATTGCGCTATGCCCTTACAGGACAAGAAAAGTCCCCAGACCCATTTACTGTCGCTGGTATACTTGGTAAAGATGAAACTGAAAAGCGCATTACTACAGCTGTGGAACTTCTTTCAAAAGGCTAACGGGGCACTGGCTATTGTCGCATTAGCGGTTTTAGTGACCCTCCCAGCACAGGCAGATACTGTTGCAGAGCTTCAAAGCAAAATAAATGAACGGAATGCTCAACTGCAAGAGCTTGAACAAGAGATTGCACAATACGAAGCTGAACTTTTGAAAGTAGGTGCGGACCGTAAAACTCTTGAAGCTGAAATTGCTCGCTTAGACACGTCACGGAAAAAAATTGCTGCTGATATCGCGGTAACCCAAAACCGTATTGCCACTACTGATTTACAGCTTGAAGAGCTCGACCAAGAGATAGCAGACAAAGAGCGGCGTTTGATTGAAAGTAAAGTGGTTATAGAAAAATCGCTTCGCCATATTTCGCGAATAGATGATGTGCCATTGGTTGAACACTTTCTTGCAGGTGTCGCATTTTCAGATGCATGGGAAGAAGCGGACCAGCTTCGCCGTGTGCAATTAGTTTTAGGTGATGAAATTATTGAACTAGAAGCAACACGCATTGGACTTGAAAACGATTACGCAGATGTTGCAAAAAAACAAGGTGCGCTTATTTCATACCAACGACAACTTTCAGGACAAAAAACTGTGTTGGATCAAAATCGCAAAGAACAATCTACGGTGCTTGGCGAAACAAAAAGTAAAGAATCTACATACCAAAAATTACTTGATGAAAAGCGTGATGCTCGTGAACAGCTTGAAGCAGAATTACGCGACTTCGAATCTGAACTTCAGTACACACTCGATCCTTCAAAAATTCCAAGCCCTGGCTCTGGTACATTGCAGTTTCCACTTGACCCAAGCTTCATGAATCGATGTGGTGATAGAGAAAAAACATTTGGCAATTTGTACTGTATTACCCAATACTTTGGTAATACTAAATTTGCAAGCAGTGGTGCCTATAACGGACAAGGCCACAACGGAGTCGATTTTGGAGCTCCTGAAGGCACTAAAATAACCTCATCATTGTCTGGAATTGTTGAAGCAGTGGGGAACACAGATACCATAAAAGGCTGCTATAGCTATGGTAAATGGGTTCTCGTACGCCACTCAAACGGCCTCGCAACGCTTTATGCTCACTTATCGCATATTGGGGTAGAGAAGGGGGAAGCGGTCGCTACAGGCGGATTTTTGGGCTATTCAGGCAATACAGGGTACTCAACCGGCCCACACCTCCATTTCACTGTATATGTGGCAGACCAAGTACGTATTGTGCGCCTTGGAGATATTAAAACTATTACCAACTGTGCAAATGCCTACATTCCAGTAGCGCCAACTGAAGCGTACTTGAATCCAATTAGCTACCTCTAGCTATTGACAATATTGTATAATATTTTGTTATAAATATACACAATAATAGGGTATTTCAGTCAAATGGGCTCATTTTAGGTATTTAATGAAAGTATTAGCAGTTAATAGAAGAATTCCATGAAGATGTTACACGTGATCGCGTTCCTCCTTGTTATTGTTGGTGGTCTTAACTGGGGCTTGCTTGCAATTACTGGCTGGGAAATCGGTTCATTATTTGGTGGTATGAATGCTCTTGTTTCGCAGATAATCTACATCCTTGTAGGTCTTTCTGCACTTTATTTGGTCTTTACACACAAGAAAGACTGTAAAGCATGCTCTGCATAAAAGATAAGAGGTACCTAGCATCCTAAAAACCCGTCATAAAGGCGGGTTTTTACATGGGCGATATAAGATGTGCAAGTAACTCAAACATCATATTTTCCTCCAAATCTTCAGCTGATGAAAACGGGATTGGTAATATCAAATCTTCAAAAACTTTTGTTCCTAATTCTTGAAATGATTCATTACGAATATATTGTGAAGCTTCCAGTGCGCTCACAAACGATTCTTTTTGTACAAATGATTCCATACCCATACATAAGAAGAACTCAGCAGGCCGGTTTATAGGTTACCTTAGTGGCTCTCTATACACTTCGCAAAAGATATATTGTGCGAAGTATACTTATACTGTAGAGAGTTCATTAAAGCCCTTCTCCACACTGTGATATCATCACATTCATGGCACAGCAGGAGTCTGAAAAGAAAGATTACTTTATTTTAAAATTTGGTCTCGCATTTTTTGCGGTAATTTTATTTTCAATAGCACTCTCAGCGTGGGTACAGAGTGAGCAGCCGTTTTCCTAACACCTAACTCCCCTCTCCTTGCGCTAGGGTGTAGTGAGGAGTAGATTACTTTTATGGAAGATATTTTACTAAATATTGCGCTTGAGATTACGGCCGTTAACCCATACAAGTGGTTATTGAAATATTTATATGATTGGCAGGCTCTCATTGCGGCTTTAATTGGAGCAGGAATAGGTGCAACCACTCCTGTTTTAGTTTTTTATATAAAAGAGCGTACTGATAAAAATAAACGTAGGAAAGAGCACCTTCTTTTTCTTGAGAAAAACATCGTGTCCGCGATTAATAATTTATCTGATATAGATAACACTCTATATTCATTTGTTAATTCGAAACTAAAATTTTTGATACAAGATGTAGAGAAAATAATTTCTGAACAAAAAGAAGGAAGGAGCTTGAACCAGTATGCTGCACACCAAGCATTTATACCTTTCTCGAGTATATTTCTTTTGGATAACTCTCTTTTAAAAGAGACTAGTGACAGTGCTTATATCGAAAATTTAACTCTTACTGTGATTAGAATTTCCATGGATATGCCTGAGATTATGAGGGATATACATCGGCAATTTGATCGCACTCTTTCATTTAATCAGGAGATTAGTATTCTGAAGCTTAATTCACCAATAGAACAAAATAAAATTTTTCTTGATAACCTAAAAAGATTCGAATTATTTATAAATTCAGAAATTTTTCAACACAATATTCCTCTCTTCTTAAGAAGATTGGTATCGCTTCGAATTGCATTAGCTGCAATGAACGAATGGGGTTTTAAAAAATGGAGGAAAATATTTAACTATCCTCTGACTGAGCCAGTAGACACTCGGATGCAAAAAGTTGAGGATTTCTTTAAAGATGACATAAATTCCATGATAAAAGGAATGCTTGAAGATAAGATGTTTAACTCCAGACTTCTTCTTATTGGAGAAGAGCCACCAGAACGACCAACTTATTAGTTGTATCGAGTAATTGTAGAAAAATTTCAATTCATTTCTGATTCAAATTTTATACAATTGTCATATTCAATTATTTCTGTGACCCCCGCATTAACTTCGCACTACAGCTCTTGGGCGACTTACTACTCCCCTTTTTCTATCAATTGACACTCTTATTTAAGTTGTATTGTACTTGTTATGAGAAAAGAAGGAATATTAGGTTTTGGAGGAATATTAGTAGGTGGTTTAGAATCACGTGCAGCTTTAGACATTGCTGCTAAGCGCGGTAATTTGGAAGGGAGTCAGGAGGGTGGATTCTTAGAGAATCTTGATACTCTCCCTGAAATCTTGAACGTTCTGGCATTAACATGTATCCTCTTCGGTGCCATTGCGATAACATCTTCGTCGTACAAAGCATACATCGAAAGAAACAACGCAGCATAACCCCACTTCCCTGCACAAGTTACAAAAAAACCTCCCAGCTGGGAGGTTTTTTTGTTTTGTTTAGTTCTTCGTAAGTTTTTTTCGTGCGTAATTAATCGTAGTTAACACAGTAGCAGCACCAGCAATCCATTTAAGAGCAAAGCCGGCAGCGGCAGCGGCAACTAGTCCATATTCATCGAACATAGTTTCGCCATGCATCTCAGCATACGCTGCAGTAGTTTGTTCGTACGCATCCCGCAACTCAGGGAAAGCTGCGTAGTCGTCTTGAGATGCTAGATTTTTGAAATTCTGCAAATCTTCTTCAGTAATCTCCTCATCAAGGGGAAATGTTTGTTTGTATGCTTCGAGCAACTTTTCATTAAATTTATCCTTCAAATCTACGACTCCAAAAGTCTCTACTCGTTTATCGATTTCTTTAATACTTGCCTCAGAACCGTAATGAAGACCTGCTGTAACTGCTGCTGGCAATAGCACTTCCTTACCAAAATTTGCTCGTCCCATAATTAACTTAATTAGTTTTAATGTATTTCATATTGAATTAAAATAATTAATTTGTCAATACATAGAAAAAAACCTCCCGCTCGGGAGGTTTTTTAAGATGAGGATTACGCTAAATTATATTCTGTTTCAGTTCTTTCTCTCAGGCCATAACTCCACAAATTGACGTGAAATGATGCCCATTGTTCATGCCATACATCATTTTCCCTATTGCTACTTTCTAGGAAAACCCCCCACACCAAGTCAGTTTGAACAATTCGATATACTGCTGTGCTAGTACCACTGTCAAAGGAAATATACACTGGTTGTAATAGATTTCCGTGTGCGTCAATTTTATCTAATCCGATGCCAGCAGCACGAATTGCTCTCGAAAATTGAGTACAAGAAAATGATTCAGCAAGTTCTCGCTCTTGCGCTTCGGTAATACCGAACTCTGCTTGTGATGAAACTGGTTGCGGCTCAACTTCTACCTCAGCATGATTAGTAACCTGAACAGGTTCAGCCTGAACATCCTGATGAACAGGCGCTACATCAACAAAATTAATTCTTTGTGGTCCTTCTTGTGACATATATAAAAACTATCTAATCTAATAACAAAAATATTGTATAATTATAATATCAATTTGTCAATACATACAAAAAACCCGCTCTAGAGCGGGTTTTGTTTTATGTCGTGATTTATTTTTGGGCTATTCTCCCCCAACATTTCATGGATGCTTTCCATGGTTTTACGCCCTGCTTTTCATATAGGTATGTGGCGTATTCGAGGTTTCCGTTCAATGAGTAGATATCAATTCCAAGTTCGTCTGCTTTTTCTTGGTGGTAGCGAGTATTAATCTGCATCACACCGATATCGTCTGAGTCAACTTCGCCACGAAGAATGTCTCCGTTTTTGTTGTGGTGACGCATTCGGCTTTCACACCATGCAATGTCTGCAAGCACTGGTGTATCTGCGAAATACTCCTCTACGTATACTTCTAGTGTTTCTGGATTCTTCGCAACTTCGAATGTTTCGCTTTGCGAAAGATCCGTAGGTGTACCGAAAGTAGCACTTGCGAGGAACAGGATAACTGGGATAAACATGTGTTTGGCTTTAGGAGCCTATGCGCCCTTCTAAAAAGGCGTTTGGACTAAAACCGTTGTGATAAATAAAAAGCCCCCGTGAAGAGGCTCTTATAGAGCCATTATAGCATGCTTGACAAATTATGTCAATATGGCATTTTTGGAGACTTTTGAGATATAGGAATCCTGATATCTCCTTTATTTTGAGGAATGTTTAGCACTTTACCTGCTTCAAAACCTCTTCATAGGCTTCATCGACGGAATCAACCACAGTAAAGAGAAGCGTATCTGCGGGGCTGATAGTACGGTAGTCTTCCGCCAAATGCGTACAGATAAGCGTAACGAGCGGCTCCCAGTAATCTTTACCAAAGAGAATAATGGGGAGCTTTTTAATCTTTTGTGTCTGAATAAGCGTGAGAATTTCAAAAAATTCATCGAGCGTACCGAACCCTCCTGGGAAATAGACATAGACTTCGGAAGCGAAGGTAAGCATAACCTTGCGGCTAAAGAAGTAATTAAATGTCTTTGATTCTGTTGTAAAGGTATTGGGCTTTTGTTCGTTAGGCAGACGTATGTTGAGGCCTATCGATTCCCCTCCTGCTTCAAACGCGCCCTTGTTTGCGGCCTCCATAACTCCCCCACCACCGCCAGTGATAACAGTAAATCCTGATTTGGAAAGTTTTCCAGCAAGTGTTTCAGCAGCCTTGTAGATCTCGTCACCAATAGAGCAACGCGATGAACCAAAAAAGGTGGCCGCGAGTTTATGTCTCTTCAGTGTTTCAAATCCGTCAAACAGTTCTTTTGCCATATGTTCGACACGGGGTCGTTCAATAGGCGTCGTTTGATCTGCCTTGAAAGGGTCACATACGCGAAGCTCCGCCTCAAGGCGGTGTTCTTCGGGTGTTTGCATCATCTTTCGCTCTTCTTCAGTCATAGTATGTGTATCAGCCTATCATTAGATTTTTGGTACTTCCCATGGGATTGGGTACATTTCAAATTCAGGTAATAATCCCCTCCCGTACAAAAGGCGTGAAGCGACTTCGCCATGACACATGGCACCAGTAAGCGCATTGTGTGGCTGGGGCTCTTCAGGAATCCCTACATAATTCAACACAGCGTCTAAGTTGAGCGCGGTTCGATGTTTTTCTTTATCAAAGGGAGGTGTAACGCCGTGATGAACCATGTGTAAGTAACACAACGAGTGAGTGTCGAGCGTACGATACGCAAGTGGGAAATCGATACCTGCGCGCATACAGGCATGCCGCACGTAGTCTCGGTCAAACGAAGGGTTTTGTCCTACGATGGTCCAGTCACGTTTATCCTGAGCCCACGATAAAAATGCTTTCACTACTTCTGCTTCAGTTTTTTTCTGCGGGTCAGTAACTTCTTCTTCTGAAAAACCGCACACTTCGAGGGCTTCTGGGTCTATATGAGCACCGTCCCATACCCTACACTCGTCGTAGAATTGGTTGTTCGGGTTATCAAAGTCAATCGCGCCGAGAGACACCATTGAATTTTTAGCGGGGTCAACTCCTGACGCTTCAATATCGAGAATAATCATAAAAAAGAAAAAGTAGGTAGAAGGTG
>Ga0210057_1002124_pt1 | contig 28774 bp, 32 predicted proteins | sample CryGeyCG2114_010_2_FD_183968 | JGI IMG/M metagenome (GOLD analysis project Ga0210057, IMG submission 183968) | Groundwater microbial communities from aquifer - Crystal Geyser CG10_big_fil_rev_8/21/14_0.10 (SPAdes) (version 2) | ecosystem: Environmental > Aquatic > Deep subsurface > Groundwater ...
CGATGAAGACGAGGATGTTGGCCTTGGCCTCGCCCCGGGCCTTGGTTTTGGCCTTCGAGAGGCTCATGTCAGTACCCCAACCTTGATACCCCCAGTAGATCCTGCTACTGTAAGGGTATGGATAGCTCGCTCATGCCCCATCTACCCCTTCGGGAGTCAGACTCAGCTTCTTGAGCGCCTTCATGTTCACCGAGCCCGTACAGACCCAGCGGGGCGGTTCACCCTCGGGTCGGTCGGCGACGAACTCCAGCATGAACATCGTGTTCCCGCTCTGCGAGAGCCCATAGGGCTCCCCATCGTCCTTGTGGAAGTGGACGACGGCGACGTTGAGGCCCATCAGGTCTTGGACGAGCAGCTCCTCCCCTCACGTAGACCGTCCTTGGTCGTGATGAGGTTCGAGTCGATGCCGATGACCCGGCAGTCGTCGAGGCTCTCGGGGGGCCACTTGGCTCCTTCGTGCGGACGGTACACGTCCGTGCCGGTGACTTCGTAGACGTAGAAACCCACCGTCCCCTCCTTGCTCACCGGGATGTCAATGCGAGGTGGGACCTTGCCCACGAGCGTCGGGGTTCCGAACGTCCCCTTCACCGTTCCACCTTCGGCGCCAGGTCTCCGGTGGCGAGAGCTTCCAGGTTTTCGATGCGAGAACGGAGCTGGGCCGTCTCAGTGGACTCGGGAAGTGCTTTCATCTCCGTGGCGGCTCCGGTGATCTGCCGGCGCAGCTCGGCGTTCTCCTTGCGAAGGCGTTTCAGCTCTCGTCGGTCCGGACCGAAGATGTTCTGAATGGTGTTCAGCGGCTCACCGACGAACAACTGCAAGAAGAACAGCCCGTCAAGATCGTGACGATGGTTTCGGTCAAGTGCCCTCCTCGTTGGCTGGATCGGCCAGCACGAGCTGGATGCCGAGGGCTCGGGCGAGCAGCGTGACCGTGGCCTTCCGCAGCTCGACCGGATCCTCCTCGGCGATGGTGGTGAACGTCTTGGCCGGCTTGTCGTCCCCGTAGGCCAGCTCGTCGGTGTACTTCGCCCCCTTCAAGGTTATGGGGAGGCACCCCCCGTCGAGCAGGAACACGTCGGGCTTGCGGCCATCCACGTTCGCCGTCGGGAAGTTCTCGTTGACCTCTTCGAGGAAGCCCATGGCCCGGTAGGGGATGAGCCACAGGCGAAGGGCCGCCAGTTCCTTGGCGATGTGCTCGGGCAGGACCCGAGGCCAGTTGATGGCGTGCTGGTAGCTCGTGAAGAACATCGGGCCGATGGCGATGTCCTCCCCCGTCACGTTGTCCGGGGAATCGCCGGTCAGCCGGAAGAAGATGGGCTCCGTCCCGCCCTTCACCGAGGAAGACAGCATCCACACGATGCCGAGATCCACCGTCGGGAAGTGGCCCCTTTTGCCCATGAGTGTCCGCACGAGGTCGGCGTAGGTTGCTGTCTCGACCGCCACGGCGGACTCGGGGGCCGCCGTCTGGAGGACGGTCATGGCCACCTGAGCCAGCATGAAGTTGACGTTCGGAGCCGAACGGGACTTGTCGAGCAGGAGACCCCAGTCGTCGTCCTTGTCGAGGAGCTTCACCCCGATGGTCGTCAACGGAAGCTCGGTCTCCCCGTCGAGGATCAGGTAGTCGATGTCCGCCTGGGACAGGTGGTGGAACAGCGCCCCGAGGAAGTCGTTGGCGGGCATCCGCTTGATGACCACCGGCTCGTTGTACTCCTCGGCGAGCCCGGTGCAGAAGGTGTCCGCCTGCTCGTGGGTGGTGAACGCCCACGTCAGGGTGATGGCCTCCCCGTCCTTCTCCTTCCCACGGAGCAGCGGGGTGCCATCTGGCTTGGCCAGGATGAACAGCGGGGTCCGTCCGACCAGGCGGATGTCCGAGAGCGTCTTGCGCTTGGTCTCCCGCATCCGCTTCCTGAGCATCTGCTTTGCAATGTTCCCCACGTTCTTCCTCCGTCTCCTAGCGCCTCATACTACCCTCTCGGATCTCTGGCTAGAGCTACCGAGATGTGGGGGATGACCCTCCCAGAACAATCGAGAGCGACCATTTTCAAGGGGCCGCTGCCGTACTGCTTGTGCGTGGGGGAATCCGGGTCGGCGGCGTCGTCGAAGTAGAACTGGACCGCCTGCTCCCAGAGCTTCTCGTCCTCGAAGACGAAGATCCGCCACACATTGGTTCTGGTCCCGGTGTCCTCCTTGTACCCGCTCCAGGTGGTCACCTGGTCGAGGACGAGGATCTGCCAGTGTGCCGTGTCGGGGATGTCTCCGACCCCCTTGGCCTCCTTGCACCACTCTGCCCGCTCCAGGTCGAGAAGGGTGTACGTGGAGAACCCAGCCGCCATGTTTTTGACGACGGAGCCGATCTGACGCTCGGTGGCGGCCATGCTACGCCTTGCACCTCGCAGCCGCCGAGGCGTAGCCTGCTGAGGTCATCTTGGTGCCGTCCTTGGTGACCCAGCCCTTCGAGATGGCATGGTCGAGGTACACCTTGGCGGCCTCGTCTGATGCTGTGCCCGAAGGCTTGGGGAGGGTCCCGAACCGGATGCAGTGGTCGGCCCACCGGATCAGCAGGTTCCGGGTGTACTCGTGGATGAAGGACTGCTCGCCCTTCGAGCGGTCGCTGGGCAGACTCATGTGATGTCTCCTCCCATGAACAGGGCCGCCACGAAGCCCTGGTAGCTCATGAAGTTCTTGTCGGAGCGGGACTTCTGGAAGGACTCCCAGGCTTCGGACATGGCCCGAGTGCAGGCGTGGACCCGCTGAAGCTCGTCCCGCACCGTCTCCAAGTCCTGGTGGCAGTGGATGGTGAACGGGATGAACACCCTCCAGCCTTTCTTCGATGCCCACCGGAACCCGATGACCGGCTCTCCATCGACGTAGCCCCAGACGTAGTCGTTGGTGTCGGAGATCGTCAGCGCTTTGCCGTCCAGCCGCAGGTCGGACAGCATCTTCTTGATGTCGTCCTTTTCCTGCTTCTTGAGCCGGGCACGGGGCGTCACCGTCCTCTCCGTCGGGGCTTGGGGGGCCGTTGAGCCAGCAGCTTGTCGTACTCGACCCACAGGGCATCGCAGAGGCCCGGGGAGAAGAGTGCCGCCCGGAAGTCCTCCCGCTCCTTCCAGTACATGTCGAGCAGGTCGTGCTTGTTGGGGTCCTGGCTGGCAGCGATGTTGGTCAGCCGGTCTACCACCTTGGCGATGATGCCGAGACGGATGAAAACGTGGGCCGAGTCATACGGTGATGCTTCCAGCTTCTCCCGTTGCCCGGACATCCGGTGGTAGGTCAGCCTCTTGCGGGTCTTGCGGTTCGGGCCTTCCTCGTCCGAACAGAAAGCCACGGCGTCCACCACGTCGGCGGGGAACCCGGCTGCCCGCAGGGAATCGGTGGTGGCCTCGGTGTCCTCGATGACATCGTGCAGGAACCCGACTTGCCGGAGCTTGTGCTGGTCGCCGTACCCCGCCACGCAGAGGAGGTCGTCCACGGCGTCGAGGTGGTGGACGTAGGGATAGGACCCGTACTTCTGATCGCCGTGGGCCTCGACTGCGAAGCTCCGGGCGGCGGCTACGGGCTCTGGGAGAGTTCTGCTCATGTCTCGACTACCCGGTGGGCCTCCCGGCTAAAAACCGGAGGCCCCGGGGCGGTTTGGACAAGGAGGTGGGTTTCACCATCCCTCCGCCCCGGGAGCCTCACGTCCTACTTGTGACCGGACCCGTCCCGCACCTCGATGATGCTGCGGACCAGGGCGGGCTTGCCGCCGGGGATCTTGGACGCACCGACCAGCTTGACGTGGTAGGTGGCGTACTTCCGCAGGTCGTCGAGGGCCTGCTCCTCCAGGCCGACTTCGTCCTTCTTGTCCCACCGCCGCCACTTGGCCTTGAGGGCGGCGTCGGCGACGAAGTTGCCCCGGGGCTTGGCCGTGGTGACCACCGGCTGCGGGCTGGGGAGGTCATCCTCGTCGTCCTCGTCGTCCTCGTCCGGCCCGTCTTCGACCTCCTCCGGCTCCAGCCCGTCGTCATCGTAGTCGTCCTCGTCCTCGTCGAACCCGTCGTCGTCCTCGTAGTCGTCGAGGCGGACGGACGTGGAGGGCATCGGGCGGCCGTTCCAGAAGCCGACGACCTCCAACTCGCAGACCCGCATCTTCTGCTGGCTGGAGTCGTAGGGCACGCAGACGACGTGCTCGGGATCGATGCGGCAGATGATGATCTTGCCGCCGGACCCGAAGCCACGGGCGTACCCGAGCGCCCCGACGTGCAGGCCGTAGTGGCAGGCCGTGTGGGGGTCGTCGGAGACCCGGTTGCGGGGGACCTTCACGACCCGGTTGGGGTCGCCCTCCCGGCTCGGGCTGTAGTCCACCTTGCCGGTGTGGTGGTCCTTGCAGTCGTCCCGCACGGACTTGTACGCCAGGAACGTGCCGTTCGGCTCGATGGGGATGCCCTCGTGGGCCAGGAACCCGTAGAGCCCGGTCACCGACCGCCACGAGGGGTTCCGCTCCAGCCGCTCGTAGAAGCGGAGCAGGGGAGCCGGGTCCTCGCCGCCGGTGATCATGGCCAGGATGCGCTTGCTGATGGGATCCTGCACGGGCTCGCCCCGGAACACGATCTGGTTGTTGGCCACCGTGAACTCGCCCTGAGCCCACGCCTCCACGGTCCCGTGGACCGTGAGCAGGCCAGGCACGTCGTCCCAGCGCCGCTCGGAGAGCGCCTCCATCAGGGGCTTGTAGTTGGCCGTGCCCGCCTTGACGGTGTGGGCGTTGCCGTCCACGTAGACGGTCACGCTGTCTCGGCTGCCTCGGTAGGTGATCTCGCTCATCTCTTTTCTCTCCCTCGGTTCGGGGTCTCGTACTGTCTACCCTGCGGGTGCCAGGACTAAAACGCCCTTCCTGCGACCTTGTCGGCCATCTTGATGTAGTCGATCCACATGTCACCCTTGCGGCCGACCAGTTCGTTGAGCGCCGTGTCCGTGCCCTCCAAGAGGGGGTACATGGCGGTTACCTGCTCCAGAGCGATGGATGCCGACGGCCGACGGCGGCTCTTGATGGCCTTGACCAGGTCCCCGAGGGCCTCCCGGCGAGCCCGGGGCACCTTGGCCAGATCCTTCAAACCCTGCCGGTGCTGGGAGACCAGCCGGGTGATCGGGTGCTTGTCCCCGAGCGTCTCTCGGCACTTGAGCAGGAGCCCGTCCAGGGTGCCCGACCGGCGCTTGTTCCCGTCATACCAGCACGGGTAGTAGTTGTTCAGGACCGTGGCCCAATGGTAGGCCGCCACCTGAGCGAACAGGGTGGAGTTCAGGCACTTGCGGAAGTAGTCCTTCCGCCACTCGTGGTACTCGGTCCCCTGGCAGTCGGCGGCCGTGACCGGCTTCTTCTCCGTGGACTTGTAGCCGTAGACCTCGGGGAACGGCAGACCGAACGTCTTGGCCAGGTGCCGGTCGGTCCGCACCCGGTCGTAGAAGCTGGTCCCGTCATCGACCTTGAAATAGCTGATGACCACGAACACGTCTTCGTCGGTCGGCTCCCGGCGCACGATCTCCCAGTTCTCGGAGAGGGTGCGCCCGCCGCTGTGGACCCGTTCCCTGAGCCGGAACGACCGGACGTTGTGCTTGCGGTTCGGCATCTTGCCGTTCCGGCGGGTCGGGGTCCAGTCCAGGCAGGACAGGTTCTCGACCGTGATTCCCCCGATGTCCAGGTCGGCGACCCACTGGTCGAACTCGGCCCGAGCCGCATCCAGCTTGTGGCCCTTGCTTGGGCAGACGACGACGTGGTCCGAACCCAGGTCACGAAAGCCCGAGAGAGACCTGGTGTCGTCCTGCACGTAGACCTTCGTGGTCACCGAGACCCGGATGGCGGACGTGACCTTCGTGTCGCTGTGGTCCCGGCAGGCCAGGTGGAAACGCACCGGCTTGACCGTGATGGTCTTGAGAAGGTTCCCCTGTTCGTCCTTCGACCCCTTGGGGGCCGGGACCTCCTTCGAGAAGTGGACCTTCTCCCGGCCCCAATGGGCGTACTTCGCCGGGATGGGCAGACGGAGCGACCCCCGCATGAAGTTGGCCTTGAGCCGCTTGTCCCAGGGCTTCATGGTGGCCGAGTCCAGGGCGGCGAGGACTTCCTCGGTGAACTCCTCGATGAGAGCCTTGAACTTGGTCACCAGGGCGGTCTTGGTCTGCTCGGTGTACTCCAACTCCTCACGGGAGACGGTGAAGCTCACGTCCCCGATTTTGAAAAAGAGCCCGCCGCTCATGTTCTGGAGCGTTTCCCACAGGCCCTCGTGTTCGAGTTCCCGCACCATCTGGCCGATGTTGATCTCGTAGGGGATGCACCCCATGACGGCGACCCACCTGGCTCCCCGGCCACCGTCCCGACGGTCGTAGAGGCCCTTCTCCTCGATGAACCCGTGCGTTCGGCGGGTCCCCGGGATGGGCATGAGGTCGATGTTGATCTGCGGCAGGGGCTCGAAGTAGGGGAACAGCCCGTGCGCCCGGTTCTCGAACTGCCACACGTCCTCGGGGCGGACGGGGATCTTGATCTCGACGCCGGTCTCGTCGCCGCAGGGGACCTCGCCCATCAGGGAGAAGTCGTCGTCATCGTCGGTCAGGGTGGCGTTGTAGACCCGCTTCATCCCCCCGTGCCACGAGGTCACGGTGAACTGGTCACCATAGGCGAACCCGCTCTTGCAGCCGAGTCCGAGCATCCCCGTGGCGTCGTTCGTGTCCCGCTTCGTGGACTCGCCATACTCGGTGAAGACCACCATGTCGTCGGGGGACAGGCCGGGGCCAAAGTCTCGGATGACCAGGACCGGGTCCAGGAGCGTCGGCAGGGTGACCTCGATGGGCACATCCGCCTGGGACGCCATGCGATGGGCGTCCCAGGCGTTCGTCGAGTACTCCCGCAGGACGGCGAGCACCTTGTCCTTGTAGATCTTGTCCCGCAGGATCATCTTGATGAAGGTTTCGTTCCTGCGGCTGATGCCGAAGGCACGGCTCCCCTGGAGCCCTTGCGAAACGACCTGTCGGTCCTGTTGGGTTGGGATCATCTGTCCGTCCTTTTGCTATCTACCCGCTGAGGTCCCTGACTAAAACCGGCTGAAGGAAGGCAGGCGGGCTCGGGTCGTGCCGAGCTTCCGCTTGACGGGGCCGAACTCCCGGGTGACGTAGTTCCCGCCACCACCCTCGTAGTCGGCGTCCCGGTTGTACTCGTCGTTGCCGACGATCTGACCCCCGGAGCCCCGGGTCCAGGTGATGCGGCCGAGAGCACTGAACAACGCCCTGGCGAACCAGTGCTGGTGGGCACGCTCGACGGCGTGGTTGTTCTCGGACACGTCCCAGGTCACCGTGCGGCCCTTGTTGCGGAAGCTGACATGGGCGTCGGGCAAGGAGATGTTGGCGTCCTTCGTGACCGCCTTGAGGTCCAGATCCTTGCGCTTCGGCTTCTGGAGGGTCACAGGGCCGCTCCAGCCCTCTCGTTTGAACACGAGGCGGGAGATGGCCTCGTAGCGGCCCATCTGCTCGTCGTTGCGGGGCTCCCAGCCCCAGGAGTCCTTGCGGAACCCGCAGTGCTGGTACAGGGCATCGGTCATGGCCGTCTGGCGACCCTCACCCCGCTTGCCCTTGGCGGCGGCCTCGACGGCCGTGTGAGCCCGGAGGGCATCGGTGAGGAGTTCGTCCTGCTTGGCGTTCCACTTGTCCAGCAGGCCCTTGCGGAACCCTGCCCACTCGCTGGCAGGGATGGTGACCGTGCCTCTCTCCCATTCGTACTTGCTCATCGCTGAAGCCTCCCGTGTCTCGTCTCATCTACCCACAGGGCAGCAGGACTAAAAGCCGAATCGGCTTTATTCGGCCTGGAGCATCTCCAGCAGGCTGGTCTGGATGAGGGCTGCCTTGGCCAGGGAGATGACGTGCTTGCAGGGACCCTTGGTTCCACGCTGCCGAGCGTGATCGGGGCAGGTGCAGCCGAAGGCCCGCTGGCCTTCCACGACGATGCGGGGGTGGTGGACGACCTTGCCGTCCTCGCCCACGCACTCGCCCCGAAACGTCCCCTGGTCGAGCCGAACTACCCGGCAGGGCCGATCCTCCGAGCGGTCCATGCGGCCGGACTCGCTGAGGTTGAGGAGGGCGTTCAGGGTGTCGATGATGGTCTGAGGGTTCATCCGTTCGTGTCCTCTCGCCGTTCCGCATCATCAACTCACGAGGGGGTCGAACTAAAAACGCACGGACCTTTTTAGTCTCCGGGGGTCATGGGTTGATGGGGTGAAGACGGACGACAACCCGAACGGAGGAAGTCAAAATGGCCCGCTACAGCAACACCGCCCGCACCGACAACTACGAGATGATCACCCAGACCGTCGTGGACGCCCTCCAGGCCGTCGTGGACGGCACGGCGACCCGGCTCCCCTGGCAGCGGGACTGGCGGACCCTCGGCGTCCCCCGCAACGGGTTCAGCGGCCGGGCCTACAGCGGTGTGAACGTCATCCTGACGGCCATGCAGCCGTTCGAGGACCCCCGCTGGGCGACCAGCAACCAGATCATGCAGCACTGCGGGTTCCAGCGGTCCAAGGGCCGTGGCGCTCGCTGGGCCTACAAGGGCGAGGGCCAGGTCCCGACCGAGCGGATCCTCAACGGGACCCCGACCACCATCGTCTTCTGGAAGTTCATCCAGACCGAGGTGAAGGCGACCGACGGTACGGTCGAGCGGAACGCCGACGGTTCGCCGAAGATGAAGACCATCCCCCTGCTCCGCACCTTCCGGGTGTACAACTTCGAGCAGGTCAACTGGCCCCAAGGCTGCGAGCCTCCGGCCATCGATGGTGCAGACCTGGCCGTGGATCCCGCCGAGGTCTACGCCGAGGCCGAGGCCGAGGCCGTGTTCGCCGCCTACATCGAGTCCCAGGGCCTCCCGGTCGAGCACAAGGGCAGCCGGGCCTACTACTCGGTGACCGACGACAAGGTGGTCCTCCCGAAGGCCAAGCGGTTCCTCTCGGCCCAGGGCTATCAGCGGGTCAAGGCCCACGAGTTGGTCCACAGCACCGGGGCGGCCGGGCGGCTCAACCGCAACATCCGCAACGTGTTCGGGACCCCGGACTACGCCCGGGAGGAGTTGGTCGCCGAACTCGGGGCCGCCTTCCTGTGCTCGGACCTGGGCATCAACAACGAGGGTGACCTCGACGACAACCACAAGGCGTACCTGCTCAACTGGATCAAGCGCCTGAGCGACAACAAGTACGAGATCTTCACGGCCGCCCGCCTGGCCCGTGAGGCCGTCGCCCTCATCAAGGGCCAGGCGGCGGCGGACGAGACCGATGAGGTCGAGGAGGCTGCGTGAAGGAGCGGCTGGAGAGGCTGTTCGGGGAAGGGTTCGTGGTCACCCAAGAGGGAGACCACACCTTCCACGTCACGGCGGGGATGACGGGTTCCGTCACCCTCAACACGAAGGATCGCTGGTGGAACCTGGGGATGAACTCCCTGCCCACCAGGGAGCCCCACCTGTGCGGACAGCCGACCAGCGGGTTCCGAGGGGTCGGCTGGCTCGAGGCCATGACCCTGGCCATCAAGGGGGCGTTCGAGAACCTCGGGTACAAGGGAGCAGGGACATGAAGGTCAGCATCGTCTGTGGGGACATCACCAGCTTCAACGGGGATGTGGTCGTCAACGCCGCCAATCCGGTCATGCTCGGAGGCGGGGGTGTGGACGGGGCCATTCACCGGGCCGCCGGGCCGGGTCTCCGGGCCGCCTGCCGGAACGTACCCGGCGAGGAGCAGCCGGGCGGGACCTGGGCGCATCTGAGCCCAGGAGAGAGCCAGCCGAACCTCGTCCGGTGCCTGGTCGGGCAGGTGCGGCCAACCCCGGCCTTCGATCTCCTCGCCAAGTGGGTCTTCCACACGGTCGGGCCGATCTTCGCCCTCCAGCGTGCGGGCGAGCTTCGGCCGGGTGAGGCCGAGACCCAGGTCGAGGACCCCCAGCAGGACCCGGTGCTCCGGCAGCAGCTTCGGGACTGCTACAAGAAGGCCATGCTCCTTGCCGTGGCGATGGACCTCAAGACCCTCGCCGTCCCGGCCATCTCCTGCGGGGTCTACGGCTGCACGCATGAGACCTGTGCGGACGTGTTCATGAAGGTCGTCGCCGATCATGCTGCCTGGCCGGTGGAGTTCACGGTGTTCCTGTACCCAGCGGACTCGTTTCCCATCTGGGTCGCCGCCGCCAGGAAGTACGGGGTCGAGGGGTTTTAGTCCTTCCTGTCGTGGGGTAGATGGAAGCAAGACACGGGAGAATGACATGGAAATCATGACCGAGACCTCGCCCGCACCGGCCCCCACGGTGGCCAAGAATCCCACGGTGATCCACATCGTCGATGACGCCCCCATCGACGGCAACAACTGGAACTGGAGCCGGTTCGAGTCGGTCTTCAAGAAGCCGGAGGACTACCCCACGGGCGAGCCCCTCTACTGCGAGGTCGAGCTTCCGGGGACGCCGCTGGTCATCGACTACCACGGGAAGGCTTCCCGCCGGAAGGTCCGGGTCTCCGTGTGGGGCGATCACGTCTTCCTCGGCTTCGACGGCTGGTATTCCAAGAACGGCCGGGGGCACAACACCCGGGAGGTGGACCCCTTCGTCGCCAAGGTCGAGGCCCTCGGGCAGTCCTACGAGCGGACCGTGACCCGCAACGTGCGGCAGTCGAACGGCCGAGGCCACACCTTCTACACCGGCCATCACACGAGCCCGCAGACGTTCACCGACTGCTACTGGCACCCGGCGTACAAGACCCACCACCACTACGACCATGACCTTCCCCCGGAGGGCCAGCGGGTTTCCTACCGCTGGGTCCGCTACCGCTTCACGCTGGAGGACGGCACGACGTTCGAGGCCGAGTTCAAGAACGAGATGCCCCTCACGGGCAAGGCGTCGGTCGCCGACGACGGGGCCATCACCTGTGAGGCGGAGTTCTTCGGCCACCAGCAGACCTGGACCCACGAGACCCTGGCGTTCATCGAGCGTCAGATCCCCCGGTCGTGGGGAGGCGGCTACGACACCCAGTGGAACGACCCCCTGGCCGTGCTGCTCATGCACCTGCGGGGCTCGGAGATCACCGACGGGGTGCTCCGCTGGTGGACGGTGTTCCTGTCCCTCCAGCCCGGGAGCAAGACCCCCGACACGAAGGGCATCGCCAGCGTCCTGAACAAGAAGGCCAACAAGCCCTGTTTCGAGAAGCTGGCGGCCGATTTCCCCGCCGAGTGGGCTTTCCTCCAGTGGCTCATGAGCGGCAAGACCAGCCAGAAGTTCCAGAACAACAAGTTCCTGGCCGCCATGTTCGCCGACAACGGGTTCAACGCCGACAAGATCGCCGCCGAGGCCCGCAAGGTGATGGAGAGCCCGCCCAACGGCGTCCCCACGAACACGTACCGGGACAAGGAGGTCTACTTCGAGGCTCGCCGGTCCCTGTGCGAGGCGTTCGGGGCGGCGGCCGAGGTCATCCGTGAGGTCGAGGCCAAGACCGACTTCTCCAAGCGGAAGACGAACTCCGGCAAGGCCGACGGGCTCGGCATCGACGCCGACCGCTACCCGAAGCTGCGGGCCGCCGTGGAGGCGGGGGACATCCCGGCGAGCGTGTTCGCCAACCCGGACAAGAGCCCGGTCAACCGGGAGTTCGCCATCTGGGAGCGTGCCCTCAACCAGCCCGGCTGGGAGGAGGAGATCCTCAAGATCTCCCAGGATGCTGGACGCCGCTCCACCTACGAGAAGGACATCACCCCGTACCTGGCCTTCATCCTGTTCAAGCTCCCCCGGTACATGGACCGCCACGTCGAGGGCAAGAAGAAGTGGTCCTGCAAGCCCCGCTACGTCGAGAGCGAGTGGGACCTGGAGATGGGCGAGGAGGCCGCCGGAGGGACGACCAAGCGCCGGTCGGCCTTCACCCCGGTCGCCGACAACGACACCCGGGTGGTCGAGGTCCCCTACGTCGCCGTCTGCGTGACCGGCCGGGTCAGCCAGTGGTGCTACTCGAAGCACTACCACGTCTTCGAGGAGGGGATGATCGACCCGGTCTCCGGTGGGGTCGTCGTCAACGAGGTCGAGGAGAAGCTCAACGGCCGGGACGACTACGGGCTGATGTTCTACACCCTGAACGGCACGGCGACGGCCCAGGGCTACCCGACCTTCCTCATCATCTTCGAGCGTCGCAAGGCGGGCACGTTCGTCCACTTCCACCGGGTCCACCCGAAGCGGAAGAAGGACGGGCAGTGGACCCCGGCCTGCGACCTCGTCGAACGGGTCTACCAGTACATGGCCGGGAACATCCCGGCGAGCGACGTGCGGGCGCAGCAGGGGGACATGGTCTACATCAAGCACCCCATGACCCGCTGGCCGCTGGGGGCCAAGGTCGAGGACCAGTGCAAAGCCGCCCGGGGCCTCGTCTTCGAGAGCCACAACCACGTCGCCCTCGGGGACGGCGAGGTCAAGCTGTGGATCTCGGAGGCCAAGACGCCCGCCAACCGGCTCGGCTTCATGGAGGTCCCCGAGGGTGGCATGGCCGTCCGTCACCCGGAGCACGACGACATCGACTACCTGGAGGCCGGGTGGTACGAGGTCCGCCGGTGCCGTTCGTGGGAGGCCAACCCCCGGGCGATCTGGTCGCTGACCATCGACTGAGAGGACACCATGAGCGAGGACAGGTACTTCATCTTCAGCACCGGCCCGGACGGGATGCACGCTCAGGAGATGAGCAAGGCCGAGTTGACCGATCCGAGGGCGTTTTTAGCGAGCACCCTGGCTGGGTAGAGCATGGGTGGAGTCTCTTTGAGAGGAGGGTTGCACCCCCATCGCTAGGCCCGGATTGCCCGTGGATAGGTGGGTAATGGGGGAAGGCCGGTAGGCTACTGGCAAGTGGCCGTGCACTAACACGGAAAAGTGGGTTCGACTCCCACCCGGCAGGCGGCCCACAAGCCGTCACTTTCCCTGTGCAACGCTCCTCTCAAGGAGCCTCGGTAGTCCTTCTTTCGGCAAGGCCCGGGTAGTAGGCAGAAGGAACGGCTACCCGGAAGGGAGCGAATGATGCAACAAGCCTTGCCGCCTATTTGGCTGCTCACCGACCGTGACACGGGGAATCCGTCGTACATCCAGTACCACGAGGATGACGGGGTCTGCACGGTCGGTCCGTTCATGTACACGAGCGAGCAAAACGCCCGTCGGGCGATGGAGAGCCGGTCGTTCTTGGCCCGCAAGGCTGAGGTCCAGGCGGGGCCGGACCCGAACTTGGCGGTCGCCGAGATCGAGGGGATGGGGATCGTCAAAGGGATCCTCACCCGGTTCGACCCATCCGGCACGGACGTGTTTGCCCTGGACGAGGGGCTCATGCCGCTCACCCCAAGTGGGGCCATCTGGGTGGATGCGGCCACCGGCAAGGATGTGTGGTCTCCCATGTTCGCTGACAGGTCCCCGGGTCAGGCCCGGTGGTTGTCGGCCATCCTCAAGCAGGTGAGCGACCTGCTCGGGGTTGAGATGATCCGGGTCAACCTCGACAAGGAGGAGTTCATCCGGGCGAAGGCCAACGCCGCTCGCCAGAAGGTCGAGGAGCACGTCACCATCTCCGTGGAGCCCGAAGGCCCGGCCATGTACGGAGAGGTCCCTCTGAGCACGTTGTTCCGGGTCAAGACCTCGGGGCTCGAACAGTTGGACCGGCCCGAACTGGAGATGACCGGCGTGCAACCGCTCTTCGTCGGGGAGGCCATGGCCCTCATCGCCGGGTGGGCCGCCTACAGCCTTGATCACCCCATGGCCCCGGGGCAGTCGTTGATGGGCCAGGTGGACCCCCTCAACGTCATTCTACGGGTGGTCCAGGCGGGGAGGGGTCGTTTTCGCCTGGAGCAGGTGCTCTACACGAACCCCGCCCACAGCGCTTCTGGTATGGTCCACTGAGGGCCGACCCGGATGACCAAGCCTCTCTGGTTCCTCGTCGAGAACGAGCACAACTCCCCCGTGACCTACCTCGTCGAGAACAGGGTGGTCATCTCGCCGTACCTCTACATCAAAGAGCGGGATGCTCTCACCGCTGCCCACCACGAGATCTGGCCGTCGCCGGTTGCCGACAAGATCGTGGCCCGACCGGGTCCGAGCGAGTTGTTCCTCAACGCTCTCCAGTTCGGGTTCCCCAACACCCGGCCCAAGCCGCCGGACGCCTTCTCCCTCAACGGGTCTCCTGGCCTCCTCCTGACGGGGCTGGTTCCAATCTCCAGGGAAGGGGCGGTCCTGGCCGACCGGCTCGGGGGGACCGGGTTCTGGACCGAACTGGCGGACAACGGGCTCCTGATCTCCCACGCCATCCAGACGATGAAGGTGGCCTTGGGGCTCGCCAAGCTGAACTGAGGGAACTTTTTTCGGGCCGGGGCGTTTTACTCCTGGCGACCCCAGGGTAGAAGGGGCTGACGAGGGTGCTGGCAACGGCCCCGAGAAAAATCGGTTGAGGCCGAAAAAAGGTCTTGACAGGAGCCAAGAGAGCCCTCATGATGGGCAGCAACGGCCTCCGGTGCGTTCCGGGGACCTCAAGGAGAAGAAGTTCGATGTTTACCGTCCACCTGCATCAAGGCAGAAGGCAGCCAGGGCTCAAAGCCCAGGCCGCAGAAGCCTCCGTGTGTGGTGGATTCGTGGGCATGAGGCCTGCCGCCGTCGTCCTCGTGGCGAATCCGGCGAACGGTATTGCCCGTGATCCCGCCAAGGGGGTGCCCCGCTTCTGACCTTGAGGACCAAGTTCCAAGGACGACCGGAAGCCGGGCACCCGAAAGGGAGCCCGGCTTTCGACGTTTAAGGCCCCGAGATGCTCGTGGCCGCCCGCCCTCCGTTGGGAGACGTGGGTTGTTTCTTTGACAACTGAATAGTCAACCATCGGGGGCAGGCGCAGGTGCCCAACTGCGTACTGCTCTCATACGGTGAAGGGGCTGGCCCGGCTCGTGAGGGTCGGGCCAGCCCCGGAACCATCACCAGACCATAAGGTTGACACCCGAACGGTCTAGTGAGAAGGTCGAGGGGTGAGCAGTCCCAAGACCATTGGGGAGCGAAGTGAGGGCATGGTTCTCGCTGCGCTCCTCCGGGCAGGGAAGGTTGTGTTGCAGCCATTCGGGGACAACCAGCGGTACGACCTTGTGATCGATGAGGTCGGCACTTTCATCAGGGTCCAGTGCAAAACGGGCCGACTGAAGAACGGGGTCATTTTCTTCGATACCTGCTCGTCCCAAGCCCACCGTGGCAAGGGGAAACAGGACTACAGGGGTCAAGCCGACGTGTTCGGTGTCTACTCCCCAGACCGGGATGATGTGTACCTCGTTCCGGTCGAAATGGTGGGCCGAACATCAGGAACTTTGAGGCTGGAGCCGTCAAGAAACGGCCAGGCCAAAGGGGTTCGGATGGCAGCCGATTTCCTCCTGTCTTGATCATTCCAGGGTAGCTCAGTGGAAGAGCGGGGCGCTGTTAACGCCTCGGTCGGGGGTTCGAGTCCCTCCCCTGGAGCTTTCGCCGGAGGGTGAACCACTTCCCGACTCGTCCTCTGCGGCTGGACGACGTGAGCGGGGAACAACGGGCGGCACGGCGTCCGAACACGGGGTTCGCAGGTAGGTCCACTCCCTGCCTCCCCCGACCGTGCTTTCCTGGGACTGTAGGCAAATGGTGAAGCCGCCCGCTGATAAGCGGGTGATGTGAGGGTTCGAGTCCCTCCCGTCCGACTAGGGACCCGTGGAGCAGCCAGGAGTGCTCGTCTCCCTGTCACGGAGAAGGTCGAGGGTTCAAATCCCTTCGGGTCCGCTACATCCTCTGGGGCTGAAGACGAAGTGGAGGAGTCACCGGCCTGTCACGCCGGAGTAAGCGGGTTCAACTCCCGTCAGTCCCGCTGGGAGTAGACCCTGCCACCGAAGGCGGATATGCTCCATTACATGGCGAAATACGATGCTGATTCGCTTAGAAAAGCCGCTGCGGGTGCCCGCAGCGTGTACGACGTGATCCGCATCCTTGGGGGCAACCCCGGTTCTGGAGGCACCTACCAGCATGTGCGGAGGAAACTCACGGAGCATGGCATCGACACCTCGCATTTTGTGGGGCTTTCGGCGAACCGAGGGAAACGGCCCACCAACAAGCGGACAGCCGCTCAGGTGTTGGCATTCAACCCTGCACGCCGAACGAGAGAGAAAGCAGACCGGCTTCGGGCGGCTCTGCTGGAAACGGGCCGCTTTCCTGCCTGTGCAGGATGTGGCCTGACCGAGTGGCAGGGTTCCGTGATTGTATTTCAGGTCGATCACGTCAACGGGAACTGGAGGGACAACAGGTCTGACAACCTTCAGCTTCTCTGCCCGAACTGCCACAGCCAGAAAACTTTGGGGGCCGTAGCTCAGTTGGTAGAGCGTCGCCTTGCCAAGGCGAAGGTAGCCGGTTCGAACCCGGTCATCCGCTCTTGTGGGCCGGTAGCTGAAACTGGCATAGCATCTGACTCTTAATCAGAAGTATGAGGGTTCGATTCCCTCCCGGCCCACCACATCTTCGGCCTGTAGCTCAGTTGGTTAGAGCGTCCGCCTGATAAGCGGGAGGTAGCTGGTTCGACTCCAGCCAGGCCGACTTCAAGCCCAGAAGTCCATTGTCAAACTCCCAGTGGTGGTTCGGGCACAGAACCCTGATGTTCGACGGGGCATTGACCTCTTCCAGAATGGCATCGTCCCCCCAAGCAGACAAAGGGCGGATGTGGGCAAGTTCGACGTGTTTGCTGTATCCGCAGACCTCACATGGCTGCGACCGGAGGTTGTTGTTCCATGTCCGGCAGAAGTTCCTAACGTGGGCGTGAACCCACGAGGGGTGTTTGCCTTTCACGGACATCCGCCGACGATACTCCCCGAGGGTCATGTGCCTGTACTTGGTGCGGCCCCGCTCAACGCACTCGGAGCATCGGCGGGGGCCACGATGCCCTTTTCCCGTGTACGTGTGAACGTAAGAAGCTCCACAGGACCGGCAGGTACGTTCCCGGGGGCGGTTTCTCCGAACCCCCCTATTGTTCGAGGACGCTGCACAGGAGCGAGAACAGAACTTCGGGTTCTTGGTTGGGCTTCCGCAGCCCTTGCAAGCATTCATTTCGCCTCCCGCCCCGGCCCGTGTCTTCTAAACACGTCCCTAAACGCCGGAAGGAAGGGTACGAGGTTCGATTCCTCCGGGGGGCTCTATTGGAACTGCCCCATAGGCAGAAAATCGAGTGGTGCAGGTTCGAGTCCCTCCGGGGGCGCTTCAGTTTTCAGCCTATAACCTCGGGTATGTGATGCCGAAGGTTATCGACCGGAATCCCAAAGCTGTCGGTGAACGATCCGAAGCGCAGGTGTTGGCGAAATTTCTGCGTGCCGGCAAAGTTGTACTAACCCCGTTCGGGGACAGCCAGCGATATGATATGGCCCTAGATGAGGGTGGTGGGAGGTTCGTCCGGGTTCAGTGCAAAACGGGTCGCCTCCACAAAGGCGTGATTGAATTCCCGGCGTGTTCCACGAACTGGAACAAGGGTACTACCCGTGACTACAGGGACGACATCGAAGTGTTCGCCGTATACGTTCCAGACACCGACAAAATGTATATCGTCCCGGTCGATGTTGTGGGAAAGAAAAGCGGTTCTCTGCGAATCAACCCGGCCAAGAACGGGCAACAGAAAAATGTACGTATGGCCTCAGAGTTCGAGTTCCGAGGGCTGGAGGCAACCAGATGCGACTGAAACAGTTACCCCACGTTGAATGACGGGACGGTAGCAAATGTTGGCTTGCAGTAGGCTTTTAACCTTCTTAAACGTGGGTTCGATTCCCACCCGTCCCATTGTTGAAATCGCATGCGGGAGTAGCTCATTTGGTAGAGCGTCAGCCTTCCAAGCTGAATGTGGCGGGTTCGAGCCCCGTCTCCCGCTTCCATCCCGGCTACGGGGACCTGGGCCTCCCTTTCGGGGGAGGGAGCGTCGTAGCGCCCGAAAGGGAGAGGCTCGGTCAAGTCCAAGGCGAGGCGATGGCATACCGCTGGATGGAAAGTATGCCGAAACATTGGCCCGTAGCTCATTTGGTAGAGCGCTTGTGTGACATGCAAGAGGCGGCCGGTTCGAATCCGGCCGGGCCAACTTGGCGGGGAGGAGCAGTGGTAGCTCGCTGGGCTCATAACCCGGAGGTCGCAGGTTCAATCCCTGCCCCCGCTACTCGTTTTCTCGGCTATACCTCCTGCGTAGGAGACGGGAGGTGTTGTGCCGTACCAGAACACCAAGGTCAAAGGCGACCAGGCCGAGATGGAGGTCATGGTGTACCTCACCCGGGCGGGGTATCGGGTCTCCCTCCCGTTCGGGGAGAACTGTCCATACGACCTTGTGGTCGAGTCGCCGAAAGGCAACCTGTACCGGGTACAGGTCCGATGGGCGACGTGGCGTCAAGGGATTTTGGCCGTCCGGCTCCGGGCGACCAGCAAGAACTACTCCCGTCCTCTGGAGTTGGCTCGCATCGACGCCTTCGGGGTGTTCGACGGCACTTCCGTGTACCTGGTGCCAACCAGGGATCTGGCCCACTGTAAAGCGGAGTTCACGCTTCGGGCGGAGAGTCCGAAGAACGGCCAACGAGCAGGGGTCTCCATGGCGGCGGATTACAAGGAGGCGGTCAGCCTCCTACCATAAAGGGGCGTTAGCTCAACTGGGAGAGCACGAGCTTTGCAAGCTCGGGGTCGGGGGTTCGAGTCCCCCACGCTCCACTTCCGGGCACGCCTGGAACGACGACCGGCCGAAAAATCGACGATGACCCCTTGACGGGGCGTTTTACTTCGGGCATGGTCCGGGTATGGTTGCTCAGAGGCCCCGAGAGGGGATGTTCTCTGACAACCAGGTGGTTCGAGAATTTTGGCGGAGACGCCGTGTGGACGGCACCAGCATCATAAGCTGGGGTTCAAAACCCTCCCGCTCACGCACTCGCCCCTTCTTGCAGGGGGCACCGTCTCTGAGCTTACAAGCAAAGTAGGTTCGACTCCTACCTCCGCCACTAGACCAAGCACCCGAGAGGTGCATACAAGCAATCTGCCCGGTCGGTGTACCGGGCACCAGGTTCAGCCGCCCGCACCCTGATTCGCTTGGTCAACATTTTGCGCCCGTAGAGCAGTGGTAGCTCGCAACCCTTCCAAGGTTGAGAATTGCATCCCGCTCACGAACTCCCTTCCCCCTCGGGGGAAGGACCCACGGAGAGCATACAAGCAGAGGCGTAGGTTCGATTCCTACCGGGCGCTCTCAGGGACTCCAGCACCGACGTTGCTGGGACATTATGGGGACGGCCCTACTGGAGGGCGAGCACAACCCGCTCACGCACTCCCTCCCCCTCGGGGGAGGCTCCGCAGGGAGCATACAAGCTACCGAGAGGTTCAACTCCTTTCGTCCCCAATACGGGCAGGCAGACGAACGAAGCCTACAAGCGTAGCTCATTTGGGTAGAGCGTCTGTCTGATAAACAGAAGGTTGCCGGTTCGACTCCGGTCGCAGTCCTCCCCCGGGGGGATTGTTCCCCGCTTCCTCACTCGCCTGCCCGTTACCCCTCTGGGGGAGTAGGGAGATGGTTCTCCCACTGGTTATGGAAACCAGCGCCAAAAGCGTTCCTGCTCACGAACTCGGGGGGATGGTAGGGGAGCCCTCGACCGGGGCTCCTGAACTCCCTCCCTGTCCTGGGGAGGACCATCACGGGGCCTTCAACCCGCCCCGCCACGATCCCGTTTTAGTCTGGCACCGGCCAGGGTAGACCACGGGAGACCAACTGGAGGTCAACATGGCAGACGCACAGCAGCAGCGAATCGAGGCTCTGGGACCGGCCGAGCGGGTCGTCCAGGCCCTCTCGACGTTCACGGACCACCTCTACCACAACCGTCCGGGCATCGTGACCGAGGACGGCCGCACCCGTGTCGGGGTCCGGTGGGAGGCCGCAACCTGGCGCAAGCAGGAGGACGGCTCCAAGGTGGTGTTCCGCAAGGTCAAGGTCGGCAAGAAGACCGACGAGCAGCGGGTCGGCGTCCTCTGCGACGACGGCAAGGTTCGGGAGCGGGACGACAAGCGGCTCAAGGTCATCGCCGAGTTCCGCAGCCCGGGGCTGTTCCCCGAGGTCGCCGTGTACCTCTACCGGCAGGTGGCGGACGTGTTCAAGATGGACAACGAGTTCGTCGCTCGCTGGGCGTCGTGGTCGGCCACCAAGGACCACCGGGACATGCACGTCATCCTGGCGGCCTTCCTGCTCGTGCAGGACCGCAAGGGCGACCCGGTCCGAGGTCCCGACGGCAAGACGGTCGAGTTCCTCGACGACGACTACCGGGACGTGGCCGAGGCCATGTGCCTCCTGCGGGAGGGCGGCGTGGACCTGAGCCCGAAGTCCCTCCTGCGGGTGGGCGAGGTGCTCAAGCTCGACGGCGTGGCGGCCATCAACCGGGACCTCGGCTTCGGCCGGTCGGCCCGGAACCCGGCCATGGGGCGCTACCCGAAGGTGGTCCAGAAGTGGCTCCGCTACCGGGAGGCCAACCCCAAGATGCTCGACGGCCTGGTGAAGGCGGGGATGCAGAACCTCGTGAAGTCCCTGGCTCGGCTCGTGAACTACAAGCCGGGGACCGAGTACTTCTTCGAGGCGCTCCGCTGGAAGCAGAAGCAGTCGGCGTCCGGGCACCGGACCGTGGCCATCGGCAAGGAGACCAAGGCCGCCGAGTCGTGGGAGGGGATGACCGAGGGCGACATCTGCCAGCGGATCGTCCAGACGAAGCCCAACTACAAGCGGATCGTCGGGCTCCTGCCGAAGGAGGTCGGGCTCACCCGGGCCATCGTGATGGCGGCGGTCGAGGCCGGTTCCCTCTCGGACACCGACCTCATCCTTCTCACGCCGACGTGGGAGGATCTCGGGCTGCTCAAGGTCGCCGAGTTCAAGGCTCGCTGGGATGCGGCCCGTGACCGGGCGGAGAACCAGCGGGCGGCGAACATCGCCCGGAACGTCAAGTCCCAGGCGGTCAAGGAGGAACTGGAGGAGGCGGCGGACAAGGCGGCGGCGAAGGCCATCGAGAAGGTCACCTGCAACCTGCGGACCTACTTCATCGTGGACAAGTCGGCCTCGATGGACCGGGTCCTCGACCGGATGAAGGCCATCCTGACGAAGTTCCTCGGCGGGTTCCCTCTCGACCGGACGCACGTCTCGGTGTTCAACTCCGTCGGGAAGGAGATCGAGATCAAGGCTCCGACGGCGGCGGGCGTGGCCCAGGCGTTCCGGGGTCACGCTGCTGGTGGCTACACCCGGTACTCCCAGGGTGTGAAGGTGCTGGCGAAGCGCAAGCCGCTGCCGGACGAGGATGCCCTGATGATCTTCGCTGGTGACGAGCAGGACAACGACGTGCGAGGGCTCGTGATGGAGATCCAGGCGTCGGGCATCAACCCGGTCGCTCTGGCAATCCTCCCGGCCGCTCCGGGTGGCAACGGCCACTGGCGGATCGTGCGAGATGCAGCGACCATGCTGGGGGTTCCGTGCCTCCAGATCGACGACTCGCTGTTCGACGACCCGTACTCGGTGACCCGGACGCTGGTGAACCTCATCGCCAGCACGCCGGTCGGGCAGGCCCAGGTCGGACAGCCGGTGCCGAAGCGCAAGTCGCTGGTCGAGGAGATCCTCGAAACCGACCTGCTGGCACCGCCGGTGTGGGCGAAGGCGGCCTGACATCGGGTCCGCTCCGATGAAGCTCCGTGAGGGGCAGAGGGGCGGGTAGCCCGAAGTGAGGCAGGGGGTGCGGCCCCATGGATGTCCTCGGCTCCCGCATAGAGCCGGGGCAAGCTCTCGGAGGACGACTCGGTCATGGGCTGGCAGGATTTCCTGACCCCGGAAGGTGGGGACGAGCGGGTCCTTCCGTGGATCGGTGGGCGGACCGTCACCGACGGTGCCCGGACCTGGAACATCCAGGGTCGGACCCCCAACGAGCACGGATGGTACACGTTCAAGACCACCGGCGGGCGAAAGGCGTCCCTGGTCGGCCCGGCCGAGCCGGACTTCGAGTTCGAGAATGGGCGGCCGACGGTCCGGGGCTACCTGGTCGGCGACCGCATGATCCCCGACTCCGCCCGGGTGGACCCGAACCCGGAGAAGCTCATCGAACAGACCGAGCCGGTCTTCATCGTGGAGCCTGGACTTGACCGCTTCACCCGGGCCACGGCAGTCCGTGTCGGAGACGCCCTGGTGTTCCTCCGGCTGGAGTTCCCCGACGGTCCCGAGGCGGAGGCCCTTGCGGCCTACCAGAATCGCAAGGACACCATCGGGGACCTGACGGGCGTGACCCCCGCCCTCGATTTGGCCTTCCGCTGGATCACCATCCAGCGGGAGAAGGCTGAGGAACGGCGGCGAGAGATGGAGCGGATTCGAGCCGAGGAAGAGGCCAAGCGGGCGCTCGAAGAGCGTCGCCAGCAGGCCATGAAGGACATCGGGACGGCCGTGGGCCGCCGGGTCATGGCCGAGGTGGACTTCGAGGCTGCGGCTCGGGCCGCCCTTCGGCTCTCCGGGGCTGAGCTTCTGGACACCCGGCAGAGCTACAACCGGAACAACATGGTCGTCCAGTACCGCTTCCGGGGCCGTCGCCTCGAATGCGAGGTGGACAAGAAGACCCTACGGATCGTGGACGCTGGCGTTTGCCTCGACGACCACAGGGGTGAGAAGGGTGACACCTACTTCACCCTGGAGTCTCTCCCGGCCGTCATCGGCCAGGCGATGGCCGAGCACCGTCTCGTCGTCTGGCGGCACCTGGCCGGGGACGATGCGGACCCCAACTACGAGTGGGACGAGGAGCGCTGGTGATGGATGGGCTCAAGTTTTACACCCATGGCGCTCACCTCATCGCCGAGTGGAGAGGTCCCGTCATCCCCGTGGGAACCCACATTCCCCACGGGGATGACGGGACGACCTACGAGGTTGTGGAGATTCGCTCGAAAGGCGAGCGGGTGGTCGCCAAGGTCGAGCCTCATTTCTCACCCGAAGCAGAGGCGGAGATCGACCGGACGGTGGACCTCCTGATGGGCTTTCTGGAGGACGACGACGTGATCGAAGTCGCAATGGTGTTCGACGACAAGGGCCGGGTCATTCACTGGCACGAGCCCAGGGGAGCACACGGCGGGGCCATCCCCGACTCCAGGGATCTCTGGGATGTGCTCTGGGAGCACCGGGACCGTCTCGGGGGCGTGGCCCACACGCATCCATGGAAAGGCGACCCGTGGCCGTCCAAGACGGACACGACGACCTGGCGGGCCTGTGAGAAGGGCCTCGGGAAGCTGCTCTTGTGGCCGGTCGTGACCTTCGATCAGGTCGGCTACTGGGTCTTCAACGAGGTCACCGGGGAGTACACGCCGGTCAACCCGGAGTACCTGACCATCACCCTGGAGGGCATCGACGAGATCCGGCGGAAGTCCGGCTACGTCGAGGAAGGCCCCTAGACCGTTTTACTTCACCGGCCCTCCGTGTAGAGGGTTCGACAGAGGAGATCGACCATGGCAGACATCGAGGCAACCGAGGCACGGATCAACATCACCTGGGCCGGGAAGAACGGCGACATGCCGGACCCGGTGCCCTACGACGCTTCCGACGCCGACATCAAGACCTGGGCGGCCGAGGCCGTCTCGGGCGGTGGCATCCCGGGGCTCGACCCGGACCCGAACGTGGACTTCACCGACTACGTGGTGGACCGCTTCGAGGCCACGGAGGACGTGCCCAACCGCATCTTTTTAAGACCGAAGACCCCGTTCGGTGACCAGCCCAACCCCACCGTGCCCGAGGGGTGGGTCCCCAACGACCCCTACGAGGACTACGACTGGTGCTTCCCCGAGGAGGGCTGACCGGGTGAGGTTCCAGCCCGCTGAGGTCCGCACCTTTGCGGGCGGGACCTTCACCTTCGAGAACCCACGAACAGTGGGCCAGCTTCGTGAGGCTCTCAGGCAGATGGACCTGGAGCTTGATGGCTGGGGAGACGAGATGGAGATCAGCGAGGTCCACGTCCACAACGGGAAGATCGACGTGACCCTGGCCAAAGGCATCCCCCAATAGGGATGGAGATGAAGATGAGATTCGAAGACCTCAACCTCCACAGCATCGGCACCACGATCCAGATCGCCGGAGCCATCTACGTGGGGGAGGGCAAGACCCTCCTGTGCTACTTCCCCGGCGACCGGGAAGACCTGCCGGTCGAGGCGCTGGAGATGGACATCGCCGAGTGGGAGCGGTTCATCCAGCAGACCGACCATGTGGAGGTCGAGTGCCTGGCCCTGGCGGAGAACGGCGACCAGATGAAGGTCATCCTCCGCAAGTCGGCCCGGCAGATCACCCAGGGGGTCAACTGGGTCGTCTTCAAGCGGGACCACTACCGCTGCCGGTACTGCGGCAAGCAGGGTGGGGACAACGGACTGGTCCTGACCGTGGACCACCTGGTCCTCTGGGAGCACATGGGGCCGTCCATCGAGGCGAACCTCCTGACGGCCTGCAAGAAGTGCAACAAGGTCCGGGGCAACGTCCTCTATGAAGACTGGCTCAAGCACCCGTACTACCGGGACGTGAGCCGGGGGCTGCCGCCCGCCATCGTCGAGGCGAACAAGGCGGTGGCGGCCACGCTCAAGGACATCCCGAGGCGGAAGGTGGAGGGGAGCAGACGATGAGCAACAAGATCGTGATCATCGGGGTCGGGCAGTTGGGCTCCCACGTCCTCCTGGCGGCCCGCAACTGGGAAGGGACCCTCAAGGTCGTGGACTTCGACCGGGTGGAGCAGAAGAACACCCAGGCGCAGTTCCACACCAAGATGGGCCTCGGCCGGAACAAGACGGTCGCCCTCCAGCAGGCCATGCAGGGCATGTTCGGGCTCCGACTCGACACGGCCCCGGTTCGGCTGACCGACGACAACACCGAGCAGGTTCTCGGTGGGGCCACGCTGGTGCTCGACTGCACCGACAACGCCGAGGCCAGGCGGGTCATCTCCCGGTACGTCCGGGCGAACGACATCCCCTGCCTCCACGGGGCACTCGACGCCAACGGCACCTTCGGGCGCATCGTCTGGGACGAGCACTTCAAGGAGGACGAGGAGGGGGCACCGGGCCAGGCGACCTGCGAAGATGGGGAGACCCTCCCGTTCGGGATGCTCACGGCGGCCCAAATGGCCGTCACGGCCCAGCGGTTTCTCTCCCTCGGGGAGAAGCGCAGCTACATGGTCAACCCGACCGGGATCCTTCGGCTGGCGTAGTTGACGAGAGACCATCAACTGGTGTAACCTGCGGTTGTGCTGGGGCGAACCACCACCGAGAAAGGGAACGTCACGGAAGGGGCTGTACTGTCTGCTCTGATGAGGACGGGCCGGGTAGTTTTGGTTCCATTCGGACTTCAAGCAGATTACGACATTGTGTTCGAGGAGAACGGCCAGTTCCAAAAAGTCCAGTGCAAAACCGGGAGGATCAGCAAGGGTAGCGTGGTGTTCAACCTTTGCACGGTCAAAGCGAAAAAAGGCGGCGGTTACGAGAACGTCCCTTACGGGGACAAGGTGGATTACTTCGGCGTTTTCTGCCCGGAGAATGGGAAGTGCTACCTCGTACCCTCCAACGAAGTCGGTAAGGTGTCAGGAACTTTGCGGCTCGACGCCCCAAAAAACGGGCAATCCAAAGGAGTCCGCTGGGCAGCCCAGTACGAAATGCGGATGTAACTCAATGGTAGAGTGCGACCTTCCCAAGGTCGAAGTTGCGGGTTCGAGTCCCGTCTTCCGCTCTCAGGAAACCATGCCCCACCCCACGTCGGTTCAGGGTTTCAGCGGTTCGCTTCAAGACCTCGCCAAGGCGGTCGCCGAGATGCGGTACGACGCCGTGGCGGAGTTCCTGGGGCACCTGGAGGCCGAGTTCGAGGGCCAGCAGAAGGGGGACGCTAAGAAGGGACGCCTTCAGTTGTCCTGCACCTTGGGGGTGCTCAAGTACAGCGTCCAGGCGGCCAAGGATGCTGCCGACCAAGCCTGGAAGGTCCGAGACGGTTTCGGACATCCTGCGGCACTTCGGTCTGAGGACCGAGGGTGGGAACTTCAAGACCGTCAAAAGCCGCATCACAGCCGACGGCCTCGACACCAGGCACTTCACGCCTGGCCGAAACAGGGCGAAAGGCCAGGCACTCCAACGAACATGGATCCCGTTGAAAGAGATCCTTGTTGAAGGTTCGGCCTACACGAACAGGTTGAGCCTCAAACGTCGGTTGCTCCGTGAGGGTCTCCTTCGACATGAATGTTCAATCTGCGGGCTCCCGCCGGTATGGCAGGGGAAGCCGTTGACGCTGGTGCTGGACCACATCAACGGAGTCCACAACGACCATCGGTTGGAGAACCTTCGACTGGTGTGCCCCAACTGCGGAGCCCAGCTTCCGACCCATGCAGGTTCCAACAATGGGGCGTCGTCTAACGGCAGGACGGCTGTCTTTGAAGCAGCTCATCGGGGTTCGAATCCCTGCACCCCAGCCTACCAGTCGGAGAGGTCCACTTCGTCTTCGTCATCAGCGAGAGGGCGGAAGGCCACCTCGGGGCCGAGGGGATGTGTTGGGGATATGGGGCTTCCCACTACCCATCAACCACATTGAAGTAGCGGGACACCCCATCTTCCTGCTGTTCGAGATCCGCCGCAGCGCTGATGGACAGGATCAAGTTTGCGGGCCAGCGCCCAAGATCAGAAGCATATAGGGCTCGTTCGCCTGTCCTGGCAGCCATAGCGAAGGATTTCCCTTCAAAACCTGGGTGGGCTGCTTTCACGCCATCTTTCCCCGCTGCTGAACGGCCGTAATCATCGACAGGTGCCGTGGCGATGCGGCACCTATCCACGTTGAGCCCACCCGTACCGTAGCGGAGGACGTTTTCTGCGACCGTACCTTCTATGGGCTTCCTGGCGAGATGGATCACAATCATCACCCCTATTTACCCGGGTGGGGAACAGGTGAAGCCCCTGTTGACCTCGGGGTGCAGATGGGCCACAGGTGGATCATGTTCAAGCAGGTCCAGCTTCGGGTCATCCACATCGTCGGTATCGTCCTCGGGGGCATGGCCCTCGGGGCTCTTGGGCTCTCGATCATCCAACAGCTTGGGGGTTGATCTACGGCAGCTCCGACAGGTCCACAGGCGGGAGCATTCCTGGTGGTGGGGGCGGTTCGATGAACCCTTGCCGGATGTGCGGGACCCGTCGAGCCCAGTCGGGGGTGCGGTCGATGACCTGGGTGTCCAGACCTTTGGTCCAGTTGTGGACCTTGACGAGCACGGCGTCCGCACAAGGGACCTTGATCATCGGGACGTTGGCCTGGTCTCGCCTGTTCCACTCCACCAAGACGGTCCAGCGCACCTGGCCGGTGTGGAACACCCAGGCCCAGTCGTAGGCGTGGTCGAACTGGACGAACGGGACGGGTTTCTGGATGAAAAGCTCCTTCTTCCGGTTGGCGACGCTGATGTCGGGCCAACGGAAGTTCCCAGTCTCCGGGTGGAACGACAGCCCTCTCTCCTTGTGCTCGACCTCGACATGGCCGGCAGGGATGCCTTTCCCCCAGCAGGAGGCCGCCACGAAGTCCACGCCGTACTTGTCCTTGTTGTCTTCGAAGTCGTAGACCCCGAAGCGGTCGGACAAGATCCGACGAAGGTTCTGGCTGTGGATCAGCTCGTCCCGTGACCGTTGGTCGTTGCGGTCGTAGGCCGCCTGGCTGAACGGTGTACGATAGTCGTCGTCGGACATGGGCATCCTCCCTTCAGGAGGATCTACCCCGACCGGGTGCAAGGCGTGCCCGGGTAGATGCAGAGGTATTGGGGCGTCTTCTAACGGCAGGATGACTGGCTCTGACCCAGTCGATGGAGGTTCGAGTCCTTCCGCCCCAGCTCATTGAGGTGTCGTCTAATTTGGCAGGATACTGGGTTCTGACCCCAGCGATGAAGGTTCGAGTCCTTCCACCTCAGCTCTCGCAGGACGCACAGGCGTGCAGGCTGGTCTCATAAGCCGGACCTCGTGGGGTTCAAGTCCCCCTCCTGCGACTCGATGGCCCGGTAGCCAAGTGGTAAGGCGGCGGTCTGCAAAACCGCTAAGCGGGGGTTCGATTCCCCCCCGGGCCTCTTCGGGTAGGATGTGACATGGCTCGTCGGTCCGGTTGGAACGGACGCCCGGCTGCAACCCGGGAGATCGGAGGTTCGAGCCCTCCACGAGCCTCTTGAAGCGGGGAGGGTGCTGGTTCCCTGTTGGGTCCCATAAGCCCGACCACGCCGGTTCGATTCCGGCCCCCCGCAACTTCGGGGTGTAGCGCAACCTGGTAGCGCACCTGCTTTGGGAGCAGGGGGTTGCTGGTTCGAGTCCAGTCGCCCCGACTTGAAGATGTTGGAACACTCAGGGACATGCAGCGTTCTGTCCATCGAGGAGGATGGTGAGGGACAAGCTCGGGTGGAGTTCGACCCTTCGGTCCCGCAGGACCGTCAGACCATGTGCCTGACCTGCATTCGGGCCATCACGGTCATCGTGTTCCCAGGGGACCCGGTGGCTCAGGAAGAGGTGATGGCCGAGATGCGGGCGATGCGGGAGCCCAACCCGGGGAAGAACCGAGTTCACTGATGGCCCGTAGCTCAGTTGGGAGAGTGCTGCTTTCACACGGCAGAGGTAGCCGGTTCGAAACCGGCCGGGCCAACTTCACGGGGTAGGATGGGGACATGAAGGTCGTGCTCCACACCTGCCGTTGATTCGGCAACAAGGCCCGCAGGTTGCGGGACGGGCTGAAGGCCCTCGGCATAGAAGATGTCGAGGTGGTCGTAGGCAACAG
>Ga0210057_1002125_pt1 | contig 28772 bp, 26 predicted proteins | sample CryGeyCG2114_010_2_FD_183968 | JGI IMG/M metagenome (GOLD analysis project Ga0210057, IMG submission 183968) | Groundwater microbial communities from aquifer - Crystal Geyser CG10_big_fil_rev_8/21/14_0.10 (SPAdes) (version 2) | ecosystem: Environmental > Aquatic > Deep subsurface > Groundwater ...
GCATGGATAGAAGTTTGGCCCCATCTTTACAAAGCATATTTCTGGCCAAACACCGGTCAATTACGTTCTTTTTTAGCATAATGGTTTCCTCTTGAGTGTTTCGTCTCATATTGTTGTTTGGTTAGAATATTATCTAACCATAGTATACGAGATCGAAACCCGAAAGGTAACCCTAATTGCTGCAATTGTAACAACAAAAAGTCAAGTTTCTAACGGCTAATCTTAATTATATCCCCTATTTTCAGCCCATATTTTTGGGCAGATCCCGCCGGCAATTCCAACACCATATTAGACAGGGCGCGAGCCGAATACTTGGTTAGTTGAGCTTCGGTTTTATTTGGTTGAGGCAATAAGTTGGGGGCGATATCAACCACTTTATAATTGTCCAGCCAAATTATGTCCAAAGAAAATTTCATGTCGCGCATAACCATAGTATGGCGAGCGGATGAATCAAAGATAAATAACATGCCGTCAAATTTACCCAAACCGGAACGATTGCTTAGTCCGGTAAATTGATGACGAGCCGTGTCAGCCACCAAAACACGCAAGGTTTGATCGTTTATTTGCACCAAAGCCTTGGGCCAATAATAAGAATAAACCTTGATACTTAAAGCGAACAAAAGCATTAAACACAATAAAGCCAAATGAATTTTTTTAAATGATTTGTTTTTTTTCATGTTTTATTTCTTTAATGGAAATAATTTTTTCCACCACAAAAAAAATAATGACTAAGCTGATTAAGGCCAATAATTTATAAAAACTTGGCAAAACCAAGGCGCTGACACCAAACAACGCGGCCAAAGCATAAAGAAAAATAACGGCCTGGCAGTGACTCATCCCAGAATCAAGCAAGCGAAAATGTAAATGGCGCCGATCACCGGAAAAAATTGATTCTTTGTTTTTGGCGCGATTATATATGACCCACAATAAATCCAGAATGGGGATGGCCAATACCAAAACAGCGGTAGCGATTTTTCCACCGGACACAATGGCCAAAATACCAACCATAAAGCCCAAAAAAAGACCGCCACTCTCACCCAAAAAAATTTTAGCCGGATAAAAATTTAAAATCAAAAAACCGAAACAAACTCCGGCCAAAACCAAGGCCATCATTCTGACATCAGGCTGAAAATATTTAGGCGTGCTGGCCAATAAAAAAATCACCAAAGCGCCAATAGCGGAAATACCGGTGGCCAAACCATCTAACCCATCCAAAATTTTCACGGTATTGGTTATCACAATCAGCCAAACAAAAGCTACCAAATCGCCGATTATAATCAATCTCTGGCCAAATAAGGCAAAATCCAGCCAAGCCAAATTTAAAATACCGCCAAACGGATTAGTAATGGCCGTTAAATCCACAATCAAAAAAACCACTACCAAGGCAACCAGTGAAATTATCAACAACCTTAATTTGGCTGAAATTTTTTTAATATCATCAATCAATCCCAGCACCACCAAGCCAAACGAAGTTAAAAACAAAACCAAAAGCTGTTGCCAGCCAATATTTTTGTTAAAAGTATTGGTAAAAAAATATAAACAGCCCATTATTAACCAAAAACTGAAAAATATAGCTGATCCGCCCAGCAAAGGCGTGCTAAAATTATGTTTTTTTCTAGGTAAAGTAGGCGAATCAACAATAGAAAATCTAAGCGCCAAAACACGGGCTATTAAAGTAAGAAGCCAACCAAGCAGGGCCGAGGTAAAAAATATAATAACAAAGCTTATCCAAGACATAATTTATTGATTACTGACCCGCAACTCGCCTCCGGCTCCGATAGTGACAGTATCGCGCCTATTCAATTTTTTGGACAGCATTAATTCCGCTAAAGAATTTTCAATTTTTTCCTGTAAAGCCCGCCTCATTGGCCGAGCGCCAAATTCGGGATCAAAACCGATTGAAGCCAAGTAATCCAAAGCCAGCGGTTCAATAATCATATTAATCCCCTTTTCTTCCAGCTTTTTAGATAATTTCACCAGCATCAAACCGGCTATTTTCTTGATATCTTCCAAGGTCAGAGCCTTGAATAGAGTTATACCGTCAAATCTATTTAAAAATTCCGGTCGGAAATATTCTCGTAATTGGCCATGCATAAGTTTTTCTTTGATAATCGCGAAATCAGTTCCGTTTTTTATCTCATCTTGAACATAAGCAGTGCCGGCATTGGAAGTGGCAATCACAATCACATTGGTAAAATCAACCACTCGTCCGGTGCTATCAGTCAGCCGGCCGTCATCCATCACTTGCAAAAAAATATTTAAAATATCTGATTCAGCTTTTTCTATTTCATCCAGCAAAAGCAGAGAAAAAGGATGTTGGCGAATTGATTCCGTTAAAATACCAGTGCCTTGTTCACCCGACCGACCCAAAAGCCGGCTAAGTCCGCTTTTGTCTTGATATTCACTCATATCTAATCTGATCATTCGTTCTTCACCGCCAAAATATATAGAAGCGATGGTTTTGGCCAATTCGGTTTTGCCCACGCCGGTCGGACCCAAAAACAAAAAGCTGGCAATCGGACGATTGGTGGATCTGATTTCCACTCTGGCTCGACGCAAAGCATTGGCGATACTATTGACTGCTTCGTCTTGGCCGATAACGCGTTTGTGCATTTCTGTTTCCAATAATAATAATTTAGCTGATTCATCGGCGGAAACAGAAGTTATTGGAATATTGGTTTTTTGAGAAATTATCTGCGCGACTTCGTCTTCAGTCACAATGCTATTGGCTCCTTTTTTGTTTCTGGCCAAACTGGCTGATTCAGTCATAACTTCCAAGGCATTGCCGGGCAAATTAGTGTCATGCAGATATCTTTTAGCAAGATTAACCGCTTTTTCAATGGCAATATAAGAAAAAAATACTTGATGCTTGTATTCCATACCTCCGGCTCTTGATTCTAAAACGCAAATGGATTGATTAACATCCATTTCCGGCACTTCAACCTTGGACATAACATTAGAAAGTCCTGAATTAACTATTAACTGGCTGTAAAATTCAGCGGTTGTGTCCGCGATAGTTAAAAAACGGCCACTGGTAAGGTATTGCGATAAAGCGCTGGAAACATCCAAACTGCCTTTGCCACTGCCGGCAGACACGCCGACTAATTCATGAATATTGTGAATATACAAAATAATATTACCGGCCCGTCCGACTTCGTGCATTATTCGTTGCAATCTTTCTACGGCGCCGGCCGGTGTGGTGCCGGCCAATAGAGAAGAAATATTTAATCTAACCAAACGCTTGTCTTTGAGTCTTTGAGGAACATCATCTTCCACCATTTTTTGCGCCAAACCTTCCACTATGGTTTTTTTACCCACGCCATAATCCCCCACCAATATTAAACTTTGACTGCCTCCTTCCACCACCCTAAACATTTCTTCCCAGATTTTATCCCTGCTTACGCAAGGATAAAGATGACCAAATTGAGCCATAATGGTCAAATCATCGCTAAACCGATCTAAATAAGGCGTAGCCACGGCTGTCATGGCTTTGTCCATGCCATGTTTGGAACGATGACCGGCCGCTTTTCTGAATTTTATGTATTGATGGTGCAATTTCTCCCTAATTCTGGCCCACTCCACCACATTGGCCAATTTTTGCGAATCAATACCCATATCAAATAAAATTTCCGCGATTGGTTCGGACAAACTAACGCAAGCCACTAGCATCTCTGTTAAACTGACAAAATCTTGGTGTCCATTGTAAGCTGATTCATAAGCCATAAACAAAGCTTGCCAAAACTCATCGGAAATTTGCGGTTCAGTTTTGTTATCAGTCGGATTGGCGCCAGCTTGAGTGAATAAAGGCGCTAATTGTTTTTGAATATGAGTGGCGGAAAATCCCAAACGAATAAAAATATTGCCAACGCGATTAAAACTCAGAGAAGCGTAAAAAAGATGAATTGGTTTTAAAATCGGATGGTTGTATTTATCAGCCAAACTATAAGCATTGTTTATAGCCTTTTTAGCCTCCAAAGTAAAAGAACAGGCAATATTTTTTTTATTTTTTTTACGTAATTTTCCGGCCGTGGCCCAATCGCGAATATCCAATTTAGTTTGACGATTTTTGTCAAAATCATACTCATAATGTTCTACCTCTCCCAAATAATCCTTCATTCTAATGCTTCTATACCATAAATAAGCAAAGCTGATAAATGACAACCAAAAAACAAAAACTGTCTGACTATTAAGCGCTTTGGTAAAATGATCCAAACCGGGCGCTAAGTAAAGCGCCACAAAAAACCCGGAACGATACAGAAAAAAAGCCAAAATTAAAAAACTGCCCAAGCCCAAGCAAAAAGCCGTAATAATTCTAATTTTTTCCACCAACGCCCGCCCTTTTTCCAAAGACAGATATTCTCTAGTCAAAGGAAACCCCCAATACAGCCATTTGTTTCTAGTATTAAATCCAACTTGCATGCCATGACAAGCTTTGCAACGCGTCCAATTGGTAAAACCGGTTGATTGGCAAGCGTTGCATTTTAGCAAATTCAAATTTTGTGGTTTTTCAAAAGCCATAAATTAAATTGATTCTCTTACCATGATTAGGCTGTAAATCATTAACAGTGGCAAAGCCAACCAAATGACAAAAAAAGAAAAACTAAATATCAGCCACAAAGCCAACAATAAAGCGCGTGCGATAATATTTACCAAACGGACAAAAAAACTTATTAGCCGTCCGCGCCATTCATATTGGCCATACATAGGCACAAAAATATTTTTCAACCACAAGCCGGGCGCCAAAACGCTGTTGCCGGCAAAAAAAAGATGCCCGCACCAAACAACCGCATGGGCCATTCCACGGCTATACCACCAAATCGGAAAATAAAGAAGATCAAAAATAACTTCTAATAACAAGCGCTGGAAAATAATTATATTCATAATATTTTAGAGTTTCTTGCCTCGTAATTATACCACAAAACAACCTTATTTGACAAAACAAAAAACCCGCCATAAAGACGGGTTGTTGAAACGCAAAATTTTATCGCTTGAATTTTTGAATCAAAACTAATAATGGCGAAGCAATGAAAATTGAAGAATAAGCTCCGCTGGCTATACCGATGATCAGGGCCAAAGCAAAATATTGGATAGTGGAACCGCCTAAAAAATATAAAACAAATAAAGGCAATAAAGTGGTCAAGGTGGTATTGATAGAACGCAATAAAGTTTGATTTAAACCTTTATTAACCACCTCGGCAAAATCTTCCCAGCGAGTTCTCAATAAATTTTCCCGAATACGATCATAAACTACGATAGTATCATTAACAGAATAACCAAGCACAGTCAAACAAGCCACCACAATGGCGATATTCACCTCTACGCCCAAATAGCGCCCCAAGACGGCAAATACTCCTAAAACTAGCATAACATCATGAATCAAGGCCACAATCGCCAATAGGCCGTATTTCCAACTGGCTACCGGCCGAGAAACCTTGCGAAAAGCATAAGCCACATAAATAACAATGCCTAAAATAACAAAGAAAACCGCAAAAATCGCTCTGGACCGCAATTGTTGGCTGACAACCGCGCCAATTGTTTCAAACCGGCTTTCCGTAATTTTGTTATTATCAGCTTCCAATTTTGATTTAAGATCTGTTAATAATTTTTGATGAACTTTTTCATCAAGAAATTCAGTGCGAATAATAACCGAGCGACTTTCTGACTTTTGGATTACATTATTGTTAAGATTATTTGTTTTTAGAACTTCATCTATAGCGGTATTTTCCGGCCGAGTGGAACTGAATTCAATTTCCATTAGAGAACCGCCGGTAAAATCAATCCCCGGCTTTAAGCCGAAAACCGCCAATAAAACAACACAGGCTATCAAGATAATAGCGCTAAATCCGAGCCAAACTTTACTGTATTTGATTAAGGGCAATTCTTTCATACGAAAAAAGTTATTTGTTTTTTTTGTCAAAACCCAAGTAAAAACGACTGCCTTGTTCTTTTGACCAATAAGAAACCCATCTCATTATGGCTTTGGTCATAACAATGGCGGTTACCATACTGGCTAAAACGCCAATCGCCAAAGTGACTGCGAAACCTTGCACAAAACCGGAACCAAACCAAACCAAAAAAACACAACTAATCAGAGTGGTGACATTGCCATCGCGAATTGAAGGCCAAGCGCGTTTAAAAGCGTCTTCAATTGAAGGACGCAAACTTCGTCCGCTACGCAACTCTTCTTTTAATCTCTCAAAAATCAAAACATTGGCATCAACCGCCATACCTAATGAAAGTATAAAACCGGCAATGCCTGACAAAGTAAGCGTTACTCCAATCATTTTAAAAATAGTCAAAGATAGTAAAGCGTAAATCCCCAAAGAAAAAGCGGAAATAATGCCGGGCAAGCGATAATACAATATCATGAATATAATCACCAAAAGCAATCCTATCAAGGCGGCTTGATAACTTTGTTTCAAAGAAACACTGCCCAAAGTGGCATCAACTTTTTGTTGGCTGATCAGCTTAATCGGCACCGGCAAAGCGCCCGAATTTAAGCGACGCGCCAAATCTTGAGCTTCTTTAATTGTAAATCCCCCACTAATTACAGCGCTACCGGATAAAATAGGTTCATTAACTCGTGGAATGCTAATGGGCATGCCGTCCAAAAATATGGCAATCAATTTGCCGGTATTGGCTGTGGTTAAATCGCCAAATAATTTAGTGCCTTCAGAATCAAAATTAAGGCTTACTTGTATCTGACCGCTTCGGCTATCTTGCGTTACTTCCGCTCTTTTTAATTGTTTACCGCCCAAGCTGGTGCTTTTCCATTGTTCAGCCGGCGGAACAATATCCATGGCTGTTTTGGTTTGAATCAAAATTCTGGACACATTATAATTTTGACTGATCCGCTGATCTTTTTTGTAAATAATATGATAACCGAAAGAAGTTTCAACCGGATTGGAAATAGTGCCGGTAGCCATGCTAAAAACCGCGTCTTCAAATTCAGCCACCATTTGTCCTTTGGTAAACCAGCCCAAATCACCGGCTTGCGTACTGGCGCCGGGTTCAGTTGAGTTAGCCTTGGCCAAACTGACAAAATTTGCCGGCGTGGCCTGCTTTTTTAATTCATCCGCTTTTTTCTTGGCTTCTTCTTTAGTATAATTAGCGGTGCATCCGGTCGCGTCTTTATAACAAATCAAAATATGGCTGGCATTAACTTCTATTTCTCCGTTTGTTTGGCTTATCTTCTTTAAAACATTATAACCGTCTTCACTGGCAACCAATTTGGAACTTATTTCATTGATTTTCGCGGCTGAGGCCCAAGCATAAATTTCCGGTTCAGCCACTGAACTTACGATGCCCATACTTCCGCCCTTATCCTTGCTGGAGGCGTCTTCTGAATACTTGGTTACCAAAGCCGTAAAGTCAGCGTCTTTTTTCAAAGCCTCAATCAAAACATTATCAGCGGTTTTTTTGGCGGCGGCGTTATAATCATTTAATTCTTTGGTTTCCGCGGCAGTAAGAGGACGATCCGGTTCATTGCTTTCGGTTTTAAATTCCAAAACCGGAGTTTCGCCGATCATATTGATGGCGGTGTTAACATCCTTAATACCGGGCAATTCCACTATAATACGGTAATCAGCCCTAACTTTGTTTGTTTGTACCATTGGCTCGGCCACGCCCAGTCCGCCTCTTACTCGCCTTTCAATTACATCACGCACGCCCTCCACTGAATCAGCTCTGTCTTTGTCTAAAATATTGTTAACATCAGCTTGATACACAAGATGCGCTCCGCCTTGAAGATCTAAACCAAGATTAAAGCCTTTGGTCGGCAAGTTAGGCAAGCTAATATGTGTTTTGGCATTAACCCAATTAACTCCAAGATTGATATATTTGGGCAAAACAAAACCGGCGCAAATAACGGTTAAAAGAATAATAAGCAAAAAATGCGAACGAGCTATTGAACGATTGACAACTTTTTTAGTTTTATGATTATTGGTCATAGCTGTAAATAATTACAAGATTGGGTGGATTTTACTTCTTTTATTATAAAAAAGCAAGTGGATAAAATTAATGGCCGCAACAGCGTTTATATTTTTTACCGCTACCGCAAGGACAAGTATCGTTACGACCGACTTTGCTGCCATCGGCATTTTTGGGTTTATTTGAAGAAACAGACATGTTTGAACTGCCATTTGAAGTCTGGCTGACTCCTTGCAAATTAAGATTGCCCTTGGTCATGACTGAAGGCGCTAATTTAATTCCAATGTTTACTTTGTAAATAAGATTGGCCACATCATGTTGAATGGCTTGTAAAAGACTATTAAACATGTGGTAAGTTTCTTTTTTATATTCCACCAAAGGATCCCTTTGTCCATAACCGCGCAAGCCAATACCGGTGCGCAAATAATCAACCGCCACCAAATGATCAATCCACAGATTATCTATGGAGCGTAATAAAACTTGCTTTTCTATTTCCAAAAGCATTTGTTCATCCGGCACTTGTTTGACCAACAAATCTTCATACTGTTCTTGAGATGCTTTTACCAAAAATTCAATCATGGCGGTGCGAGTTTGCACTTCTTGTAGCCGAGCGTTGTTTTCTATTCCGCCCAACCTTAATATTTCGTCTTTTTGCGCTTGTTTTAAAGGAAAAATACCTTCAATCGCTTTGATCATTTCTAATAAATTCCAATCTTTTCTTTCTTCAGTGTTAGTATGAAAAGAAACGATTTGCTCCAATTCTTGCTCCACCATATCTAAAATTTTGAAGCGTAATTTTTCTTTTACCAAAATTTCCTCGCCATTTTTTTGTTTGTCAAAAGTTTGCAAAACATCATCGCGTTTGGCATAAATAACTTCACGATGGCGATTGAGCACATCATCATATTCCAACAGGTGCTTGCGCGAATCAAAATGTATGCCTTCCACTTTTTTTTGAGCGGATTCAATAATTCGCGAAATTGATTTTTGTTCAATCGGCATATCATCCGGCACTTTAAGAGTATTCATAACCGAACGAATGCGATCACCGGCAAAAATACGCATCAAATCATCTTGCGTGGACAAATAAAATTGAGTTAACCCCGGATCGCCCTGACGACCGGCGCGTCCGCGCAATTGATTGTCAATCCGCCTTGATTCGTGTCGTTCTGTTCCAATCACGCACAAACCGCCCATTTCTTTGACTTTGGTTTGTAATTCTTTATCCGGCGGATTTCCGCCTAAAATAATATCCACTCCGCGGCCAGCCATATTGGTGGCCAAAGTCACGGTTCCGCTTCGGCCGGCTTGAGCCACAATTTCGCCTTCTCGTTCATGATTTTTAGCATTTAAAATTTCATGAGCCACGCCTTCTTGTTCCAAATACGCGCTCAAAAGTTCGTTCTTTTCCACAGAAACAGTGCCAATCAAGACAGGCTGGCCTTTTTTTTGCATTTCTTTGCAAGCTAAAGCAATCGCTTGGTATTTGGCTTTTTCGGTTTTATAAATACGATCCGGCATATCATGGCGCTGACTTGGTCGGTTGGGCGGAATTACCACTACTTCCAAATTATATATTTTGCCGAATTCTTCAGCTTCAGTCACAGCCGTGCCGGTCATGCCGGATAATTTATCATACATGCGAAAATAATTTTGAAATGTTATCGTGGCCATGGTTTGACTTTCTTGCTGGATTTTGACATTTTCTTTAGCTTCAATAGCCTGATGCAAGCCTTCACTGTAGCGTCGGCCGGGCATTTTACGGCCGGTAAATTCATCCACAATAATCACTTCGCCGTTATCCACTATATAATCGCGATTTAAATTAAACAAAGCCATGGCGCGCAAAGCTTGTTCAACATGATGAACTATTTGGGTTCCCCCTTCCGCGTAAATATTGTCAATATTTAAAAACTTTTCCATTTTACTTATTCCGATTTCAGTCAAGCTGGCGGAGCGCATTTTTTCATCCACTTTATAATCTTCATTTTCTTTTAGGCGTTTAACCAATTGAGCAAATTTATAATACATTTCATTGGCGTCTTGGGCGGGAGCGGAAATAATCAACGGAGTTCTGGCTTCGTCAATCAAAATGGAATCCACTTCATCCACAATGCCAAAATTAAAACCGCGCTGACATTTATCAGAAAAATTTTGCGCCATATTGTCGCGCAAATAATCAAAACCAAACTCATTGTTGGTGCCATAAACAATGTCGCATTTATAGGCTTCAGACCGACTGCAAATTTCCAAATATTCATCTTCTACCTTAAACATGCCTTTTTGGTCGCGTTCTTTGTCGGTTGCCGAACCTTCGGACAAGTCATCTCGGCGCATTTCTCCGTCTTCATCGGGTGTTAAACGATTTTTGTCCGCGCAATAGCGATAAGTAAGCAATTGATTTTGAATTATACCCACACTAAGGCCGAGGGCGTTATAAATTTGCCCCATCCAAACAGCATCGCGCTTAGCCAAATAATCATTGACTGTGACGAGATGAACGCCTTTTTCTGACAAAGCATTAAGATAAACCGGCAAGGTGGCTACCAGGGTTTTACCTTCTCCTGTACCCATTTCCGCGATTTGACCGCGGTGCAACACAATTCCGCCGATCATTTGAACATCATAATGCCTCATGCCGGTCAAACGGCGCGAAGTTTCTCGTACTACCGCGAAAGCTTCCGGCAAAATATCATCCAGAGTTTCGCCCTTGACCAGCCTCTCCTTAAACTGACCAGTTTTGGCGCGTAAAGCCGGCATATCCAGCTTTTGCAATTCCGGTTCAAAACTGTTGATCTGCCCGACAATGGGCAAAACTTGAGTAATTATTTTTTTATTGGGATCACCGAGTAATTTGTGTAAAATTGACATAAGTATTAAAACAAGCCTTATTTTAAGGCTTGTTTAGTTTAGCATGTTTAAACGATATAATCAAGCTTACCACTTGACGCATTGTTTTTTTAACCGCTAATTCTTCCAATTTCACTCAAGAGAACATTTTCCACATAAATACCGCGCGCGTAAAAAATTCTTTCCAATTCATTTTTAAGTTCCATTTCCACGGCATCGCGCTTGGTGGTAATAATGTCTTGATAATCAAAGGCGCTAAATACCATGCGAATACGACTGCGAATCGTGGGACGAACTATTTTAGCCACAAAATCTTCGCCGATTGTCTGCCAAATGGAAGGTATTTGATGAACATCCAAACGCAATAAAATAGTCCCCTCCACAGCCACGCGCTGTCCGTCTTGGGTAATGGCGGCTGTAGGTATATCTCCCAAGGCCTTTTCATTTTCCAAATTAAACTGGCGATTGATACTGTATTCCAAAGTCTGGGTGTTAAACAATTTGGCTTTTTGCCAAAAAGGAATTTTAAGATGCAAACCAGGAGTGAGAACCTTTTTGAGCACTCCCCGACCCAGATCATAAACGCAAGCCACATACCCGGGGGGCACATTAATAAATATACCTTTTAAAACATCTTCTAAAACAAATGAATACATCAATTTATCTAAAGATTCTCCAGCCATATAGTTTGCTTGTTAAGCGTTATCTTTTATTTTTTTAAACGGCCAAATAACCAGCTGAATTATATCAGAAAATATCATGGAAGTCAAAATGAAAAGCGATTTAACCATGGGCAACCACCACAAAGCGCCAAAAGTAAACAACGGAAACAAAAACAAAAAAGTGGCTTTGGCCGTGGTCCATTTTTGATTCCAATTGGAAATGAAAATGGAAAGAAAAAGATAAAGAGACGTCAACCCCGCCCAAAAATAATCATGACGCCGGCCAATATCAAACCCATGAAATATCACATCCAATTTGCCCGGATAATTAATGCTTTCATATAAAGTGGCCACCACCTTACGACCTTCTATTCCCGTAATAAATACCTGGTACAACAAAACCAAAACCAACAATTGAATTCCCAAACTAAGCACTTGCGCCCAAGGAGAAATATTATACTGGCGCATAATCCGGCGGACCGCTTCTTTGCGAGCAATCGGATCGCTTTTAAAATCTTTGGTAGCTTGTTCAGCTTTTAATTGAGCTTGCTCGCGCCTTTTAACATTGCGAGCGGAAAGAATACTCAAGGGCAATAATAAAATTCGCAAAAAAACCGTCAACCAGACAACCGCCCAGCCCAAATTTTGATCGGCAATATTGACATAAATCCAAACCAAAGCATTGAACAAGGGTTGATACAAAAAAGTGAACCAAAATAAAGCCAGCATAGTGAATGTTATTAGGCCCAGCCACGATCTTTCATGGCCAAAGCGACGCGCTCCACTGACAAAACATAAGCGCCCATGCGCAGATCTGATTTGTATTTATCTTTTTTCTCCCAGCATTTTTTGAAGGACTCTCTCATCATGGACTCCAATTCAGACAAAACTTTTTCTTCAGTCCAATAATAATTATAGGCGTTTTGCGCCTGTTCAAAATAGCTTACGGCCACTCCGCCGGCATTAGCCAAGATATCCGGCACAACTGTGATTTTTTTGGAACTTAAAATTTCGTCCGCCTGCGGGGTGATTGGCCCGTTAGCCAATTCAACAATTAATTCCGCTTTAATATCACGGACATTGTCCAAAGTAACTGAATTTTCCAAAGCAGCTAAAATTAAAATATCAGCCTTAGTACAAAAAATATGTTCGGCCATATTTTTGCCACCGGCAAAATTGGATATGCCTTTGGTTTTGGTTTTATGTTCGGATAATTTCTTGATATCCAAGCCTTGCGGATTATAAACAGTCCCGCGAGAATCGCTGACCGCCACTATTTTGTAGCCTTTTTCAGCCAAAATACCGGCCATATTGGCGCCGGCATTGCCAAATCCTTGGATAGCTATTTTGGAACCGGCTTTTTTAATTTTTAATTTTTTAACCGCTTCATCCAGAACATAATATCCTCCCATGGCCGTGGAATACGAACGAGCAGCTGAACCGCCAATAGACAACGGCTTGCCTGTGATCAGACCGGGAACATGTTGGCCGGCTATCTTTTCATATTCATCCAGCATCCAGCCCATTATCTTGGGATCGGTATAAACATCCGGCGCCGGCACATCGGTATTCGGACCAACCAATTTATAAATGGCCCGCATATATCCGCGCGACAACCTTTCCAATTCGCCTTCGCTTAATTCTTTGGGATTGACAATCACTCCGCCCTTGCCTCCGCCCAGTGGAATGCCCACAACCGCGCATTTCCAAGTCATCCACATGCTCAAAGCTTTGACTTCTGATTTACTCACATTGGGATGAAATCTGATACCGCCTTTATATGGTCCGCGAGCGTCATTAAATTGTGAACGATAACCGATAAAAACTTTGATTTCTTTATTATCCATTCGCACTGGAATGGCTACTTCCAAAATACGATGAGGCGCTTTTAACTGTTCGTAAATATTAGCCGGCAGATTAATCAGCTTGTTGACTTTTTCCAGCTGTTTTAGAGCTCCAGAAAACGGATCATCTTGCATATTTTGTATATTTTAGGTAAATTATTACTAGCTTATTGTAAAAGCTTGTTAAAATATTACCATAATTAAATTTAAAAAGCAACTAGAAATAAGTGTATGAATCTACTAATTGACGCTTCTAAAAAAGAATTTATCAAGTTTGTCTTGTTTGATAAAAACAAACATTCCGCGCAAAAATATGCCGGCGTCAAACATGATTATTTGATTTATATTGATAAATTTTTAAAAAAATATAATTTGAAGCCAAAAAAATTAACCGGCGTAGCCGTCGTGGTTGGCGCGGGCGGTTTTACTTCTACTCGGCTGGCTTGCGTTATCGCCAATATGTTCGCCTATACTCTGGACATTCCGGTCTTGGCTATTCAAGCCAATCAACCTTTTGATCCGGCTGATTTATCCGATAAATTAAAAAAACGCCGAAAAAGCGTTTTTGTCAGCGCCAGCTATAGCGGACCGGCCAGTATCGGGATAAAAAAATCAATCACTTTTTAGACCGAGCCATGTTTACTACCAAAGTCAGTAATTTACGATGTAAAGATATAACAGAAGAATTAATCGCTCGCAAATCATCTGTTTTTAGACGATGTTTGACAGCCGTAATTATGGTTAAAAAATTATCAATTCTTTTCTGCAGATATTCAAACGAATCAGTCGCTTTTTTCAATAAAACGCCTAAATCATCGCTGTAATTTGTTTCCACGGCATCAAAACTTCTTAAAACGTCTATTTCATCTCTGATGCTCGTTACTACGCCCGTTATTATAGTTTTTTGGGATTCATTAAAGCCGTCTTCTACGGATATTTCTGACAAAAATTCAAAAAAAATATCAGCCAATTTTTTTCTGTTCGCGAATAAAAATTCATTAATCTTTATTTTTTTCTGATTAGCGTCAAGGTTTAAATCGTGAAAAATGGCTGTTATATCTTGAGATAAATATGACCGATAGCTCTTGACGATTGCAGGAAAATTATCTAAAAAAAAATTTGCGGACTGCTCAAACTTTTGAATTGCCTCATAATTTTTTATGTTAGCTCTAAAATCCAAATTAGGCGATTGGTCTTCCCCTTTTGGTTTTTTATTATTTGATAAACGCCTTGTCAAAGAAAATATCGGCGCTAATTTTTCAGGGTCTGCGTCATCATCCCTCGCGGTGTTTGCCGATTGATTTGTCTGAAGCGGAAATTCAAGCACCTTTCCATCTTCTGGTTTTTTCGGATTGCCTGACTTTTTATCCATAAAATTGATTATTGATTTTTACCCTCAAGCCATGGTTAGGATTGACCTGGCTTGTTAATTATACCCAAGACAGTTTAACATAGTCAAGTTTATGTGGTAAAATATACCCATAAACAAACTATTTTATTTTTATGTCCCGCAAAAAAATAAACGAAATAGAAGTGTTTGATTATGATCAAACGCAAGTGGTGGAGAAAAAAGTAAAAAGCATAGAAGATTGCGTTGTTTTCAAAGATACGCCTTCTATCACTTGGATTAATATAGACAAAGTTCCGCCGATTTCTTTTCTCAAACAATTGCGTTTGGGGTTTGATTTGCATCCGGTTGTAGTGGAAGACATTTTAAATATGAATCAACGGCCCAAAGTAGAATTTTTGGATGATTATATATTTTTAACCATGCGGATGATGCGGCCGGATAAAAAAACCGCCAAGTTTACCACCGAGCAAGTAAGCATTGTTATCTCGCACAAATATTTGATGACTTTTCAACAAGGAGTCAAAGGCGACACTTTTGAACCGGTGCGCAAAATAATCCGCCAGCCCGGCACTCGTCTTCGTTCTTTGGGTACTGACTATCTTTGTTATGAGCTGATTAATTCCATGATTAACGGTTATTTTGAAATTTTGGAAAATTTCAATGACACCATTGAAAAAATGGAAAAAGCCATTTCCACCCATCCCAGCGCCAACATCATTAATTCAATCCATTCTTTAAAACGCCAATTATTCAACCTCCGTCGAGCTGTTTGGCCGTTGCGCGAAGCCATTTCAGTCATAGAACACGCTGACTGTCCTTTGATCAAAAAAGCCACTCGCATTTATTTGCGAGATTCATATGAACGTCTGGTGCAAATCATAGACACCATAGAAATTTATCGCGACATATTATCCGGACTGCTGGATTTGTATCTGTCCACGATTTCAAATCGGACTAATTCGGTCATGAAAGTTCTCACTATGATTGCCACCATTTTTATGCCTTTATCGTTTTTGGCCGGAGTTTATGGCATGAATTTTCAGCATCTGCCGGGATTGGCTTCTCCCTTGGGCCCGTTGGCCATTACGGGCGTAATGCTAGCCGTTTTTATTGGCATGCTGTTTTTTTTCAAAAGCAAGAAATGGTTATAATTTTTTTAAACATCTTTTTTTATCAGTGCAAAAAAGGTGAGGCGATGTTGGAATGTATTTATTAGGAGTATAGTTGACTATGTGTACCGATAGCAACAAAGTATATTATATCACCATCTTTAATTTCTTGAAAAATAGCTCTCCAATCTCCGTTAATATTAATGCTTTTATATTCTTTTAACTTTCCAGAAAGAGAATGGTTATTTAAAATAGGATTAAACTGATCTTTTATAAAAGTTCTTAGTTTATTCTTGAAAGCAATTTTAATTTTAGATGGACATTTTTTAAATTCCTTAATAAATTTTTTAGAATACTCAATTTGCATAGTTTATTGTTTATCAAGAAAATTGAGGGATTCTTCATTGTTTTTAAAAGAATAATATTCTTTTTCTTTTCTTTCTTTTTTAGATTCTTCAATAGAAGAAAGTAAATAATTACTAGGATTGCTTTCATCTAAAGTAAAGAAAATGGATTTATTTCTAATAAACTGTTTTAAAAAACCGTTAATAGTACCACTTAAAGTTAACCCTAAATCAGAAGCAATTTTTTTAGCCTCTTTTTTTACTTTTGGATCAGTTTTAATATTTATAACTACTGTATTCATATCTTTTATTATTAATTTTATATATTAAGTATATACTTAGTATACATTGTGTTATGCGTAATGTCAATAGTGTTTCAAAGCTGTATACTCCCTACATAAAAACTAAGCTAATATTAGCTTAGTTTTTAATGGCGGAGGATGAGGGATTCGAACCCTCGAGAGCTCACGCTCAACACGCTTTCCAAGCGTGCGCCATAGGCCACTAGGCGAATCCTCCATAACAAAGGCTTAAACCCTTAAAATTCTTACCCATTTTTTTGAACCTTTAATTTATACCACAGCCAGACAAACGTCAAGCCCAGTCCAAAAAATATTACTAGCATCCCCCATTGCGCCGGCGTCAAATGATAATAGCGCGCGTCCCCGCCGGGAAATTCATCGCCAACTCGTAAAAAATCCAGCATAAAACGCGCGATCGCGTAATCCATCACAGAAAAAACCGTTATCAGCCCCCACTGAATTTTGGCCAGTTTTTTAAATAATAAAAAATAAACAATAAATAAGCTAAAACCAAGAATTGAATCATACAAACCCAAATCATGACGCGCTCCGGCTGGAAAATTAACCGCCAGCCAAAAATCGCTCAAACGACCGATATGATCATGAATTATAAAACAACCCAACCGGCCAATCCCCCAGCCGAGCCACAAGGATAAAACAGCCACGTCAAAATAAGGTAATATTTCTTTTAATTTGAATTTACGCAAACGAGCAAAAATCCACAAAGCCAAACCGGCGCCGACAAATCCGCCCAAAGATGAGGCTCCGCCTTGCCAAATCTTAAAAAAATCCAAGGGATTGGAAACATAATAGAGGGGCTCGTAAAACGCTACGTGAAACACTCTGGCCATAATCAACCCTCCAATTATCGCCCACAAAGACATATCAATGATCACATCGCCGTTAAGCAAATATTTGCGCGCCAATTTGTAGCCAAAAAAAATCGCGGACAAAAGACCGACCGAAACAAAAACTCCCCATACCTGCAAAGGAATCGGTCCAAAATAGATAATATTATACTGCCAATAAGGAATCATAATTAAACGAAAAAGAAACGCCTATTTTGAATTTAAAATTTCTATAGCATAATCTACTTCATCCGAAACCACCACTAGATCCCTGTCTGATTCGCCAATAGTCTTAAATTTGGAATACAATTTGGCAATAATATCGCGTAAAGGATTCCAAAACTCGGAACCAAACAAAATAATGGGAATTTTTTCCACTTTTTTGGTTTCCTGCAAAGTCAAAATTTCAAAAAGCTGGTGCATGGTGCCCAAACCGCCCGGAAAAAAAACAAATTCTTTAGCCGGAGCCGTGATCATGAGCTTGCGCACAAATGGAAAATAAAAACCGGTTGATTTGGATAAATAACCATTAACTCGCTCGCCTCTTTCAAACCGCATATTAATACCATAACTTTTGCCTCCCAGCTCAAAAACGCCTTTGTTGGCCGCTTCCATAATGCCCGGTCCGCCGCCGGTTACCAAACTATAATTATTTTGCGCCAAACGCCGGCCCAATTGATAAGCCAAATTGTAATAAGGACTGTCATGAGGTATGCTTTTAGTGCCAAAAACCGTCACATCAGCTGAATATTTAGTCAAAAATTCAAAACCCTCTACCAATTCAGACATAATGCGAAATATGCGCCAATCCAAACCGCCTTGGCAATAAAGAGCATTTGATCCGGGTTGACAAACATGGGGAAAATCTTCAGTATCTTTGATCAGATCATAAGCCTCTTGAGCTGTCTCCACAATTTTCCACTTTTCAATCTCTTCAGCCCGCAAAGAATGTATTTGCCGGCTGGATTTATTTTTCAAAAAATCTAATACCGGTTGCCAATATTCTTTGCCTATCAAAACTACCGGCACTTTTTGCATATGCCCTATTTCCATATAATCCACCACTTCAAAAAATTCATCCAAAGTGCCAAATCCGCCCGGTAAAAAAACAAAAGCATTGGCCGGCGAAGTGAGCATTACTTTGCGCGTAAAAAAATAATAAAAGCCAATCGCTTTTTTAACATAAGGATTGATGCGTTGTTCAAACGGAAGCTGAATATTGAGTCCCACTGATTCTCCGCCAGCTTCAAACGCGCCTTTGTTAGCCGCCTCCATAATGCCCGGTCCGCCACCGGTCAAAACGGCAAAACCGGCTTTAGCCAATAAACCGCCCAATTCTACGGCTATTTTATAATAACGATTGGTTTTGGCCAAACGCGCCGATCCCAAAATAGTCACTTCTCTTTTTAGTGAACTCAAAAATTCATAACCTTCCACAAACTCGGAGATGATTTTAAAAATTCGCCAGCTGTCTTGAAAATCTATGACCGCTCCGCCGGTAACTAATGGTTTTTTTTTATTAGCTATTTTATCCATAAATAATTATTCTAAAAATTTGGCTATTTGAAAAATAGTTTTTTCCGACATTCTTGGCCCGATAATCTGCGCGCCCACCGACAGACCGGCCGAATTATTCCCAATCGGAACTGAAATAGCCGGCACTCCAGCCACGGCCGCCGGCGAAACCATAATATCAGCCAAATACATAGCCAAAGGATCAGCTGTTTTTTCACCCAAATTAAAAGCCGTAAAGGGCGAAGTGGGCGTGATTAACGCATCCACTTGAGTAAAGACTCGTTCAAAATCACGCTTAATCAGCGTCCGAACTGTTTGCGCTTTTTTATAATAGGCATCATAATAGCCGGCTGACAACGCATAAGTGCCAATCAAAATCCGACGCTTGACTTCTTCGGGAAAACCATTGGCGCGAGTGTGGGCGTAAATATCAGTTAAGTTTTCGCCATCTGCCAAAACACCGTAACGCAATCCATCCAATCGCGCCAAATTGGAACTGTCTTCAGAAGGAACAATAATATAATAAACCGCAATGGCAAATTTAGTATAAGGCAAACTTACTTCCACGATTTCACAGCCCCAATCAGATAATTGAGCTATTTTTTTTCTAGTTAAATTTTCAACTTCTTTTTCCAATCCTTGTAATTCAAAATATTCTTTGGGCACGCCGATTTTAAGGCCTTTAATATCTTGATTTATCGCTGAAATCAAATCATCCGGCTGATCCGGCACGGTGGTGGCATCTTTGGAATCTTGACCGGCCATTACTTGCTGGACTATGGCGCAATCTTGCGCTGTCTTAGCCATCGGCCCGACTGTATCCAATGAAGATGCCATGGGCATGATGCCATAACGCGAATTGCGTCCATAACTGGGACGCAACCCCACCAAACCGCAAAAACTGGCCGGCTGTCTGATAGACCCGCCGGTGTCTTCGCCAATAGCGAACAAAGCCATATTGTCCGCCACTGCCGCGGCTGAACCGCCACTGGAACCGCCGGCTACTTTGGTCAAATCATGCGGATTTTTAACCGGACCATACATGCTGTTTTCATTGCTGGCGCCATGGCCAAAACTATCGCAATTATTTTTACCAAGCAAAACCGCTCCCTGCCCGCGAATTTTGGCAATCACAGTGGCATCAAACACTGGAATATAATTATCCAAAATTTTGGCTGAACCGGTGGAACGAACGCCAGCCGTGCAAATCGCGTCTTTAACCGCGAATGGAATGCCGGTCAAAATTTGGGCTTGCCCGGATTTGATAATTTTGTCCGCTTTTTTAGCCTGCGCTAAAGCCAAATCTTCGCAAACGGTAATAAAAGCGTTTATATCTTTGTTTCTTTCTTTAATGCGCTTTAAACAAGCCTTGGTCAAATCTACGGAACTAAAATCTCCGGCATCCAAACCAGCTCGCGCTTCAACAATGGTTAATTCATTTAATGATTGCTTGACCATATTATTCAAAAACCTTGGATACTTTTAATTTATTATTTTGCGCGCCATTCATTTGTTTTACCAATTCCGTTGAAAAATCGGATTTTTTTATTTCATCGGCTCGGGCCACATTGGCTAAACCGGTTACTTGGCAAGTCGGCAGAACCCCGTCCGTAGGCGCTTCATTAAGTATTTTCATATAATCCAAAACAGCTGAAATAGTTTCAGCGTGTCGCTCCAGCTCTTTTTCCGTCAGATTGATCCGGGCTAGAGAAGCGATTTTTTGAACTTCTTTTTTGGTTAGCATGCCAATATTTTATCATAAAAAAATACAGAACGCAACCGCCGGTATTTGAATAATAGGCAATTCAATGATACAATACCGTATTATAATTAAAAAAAATTTATGCGTAAAAAAATTCTTTTTTTTCTGCTGATAATAAATTTAATAGCTCCGTCCGCGCTCGCCCAAACAAATAACAATTCCAATCCGATCGTTACCCACCAAACAGAAGAAATTTCAACTCTCAAAGCCGTAATAAAATCAGAAGATTTTGTCCAAGTAAACAAAAAAGTTATTTTTGATGCCTCCAATTCCAGCTTGACTCCGACCGGCACCGCTCAATATTCTTGGGATTTGGGCGATGGTTCCATGGCCAGCGGTAATGAAGTGGTTCATGAATACGCCAAAGTAGGCAAATATAATGTAAGTCTGATTGTTAAACAAGGTTTAAATCAATCGCAGGCCGTCAAACAAATTTTTATTTATGATAAAAAAGCCTTATTGATTTTTGATACTGAAGAACAAGATAACATCAGTCAAATCAAGCTCCAAGCCGCGGAAAACGGCGTGGCTTTGCAAACATTGTCCGTGGCTAAAGAAGAAGGCGGTTTTCTCACTGAAGACAACCTGGTCAAAGAAATTACTAAATTAAGCAGTTATATCAAAGACAGCGACATGCTGATTTTTTATACCAAAACATCCATCGGCCAGCAATCTTTTACTCGTTTTTGGCAAAACAGTTTGGCGAGCGACAAAGAAATCATCCAAAAGAAATTTTTTGTAAATATCGCGGACGGCAATCTGGATCTGGCGGCCAATTTTTCTTTTCAAACTTTCAAAGTGATTCAGCCTAAATATATTTTACTTACCCGAAAAGAAGCCCTCTCCCCGCTTTTAAGCGTCAAAGATTATAACACAATTTCCTCTGTCCTAAGCCAACGAGGCATAGAAACAAAAATAGTGGATCAACGGCTTAAAAAATCTCCGATTTTTATTTTGTCCTCTCTCATTTCATATTTTACGGCCAAAGGAGTTAGTAATAGCAGTCTATACCTGATTCTAATAATTCCTTTTATCGCTTGCGTGGTGGTTTTTTTCCGACAAATAGTCGGCCTGTCTACCTTCGGTATTTATACGCCGGTTATTACGGCCGCCTCTTTTTATGTCTTGGGGCTTTGGTTTGGTCTGGCCACTTTTTTATTCGCCGTGTCCATCGGCTATTTGCTCAAATACCTGCTCAGCAAATTTGAACTCATGTATCTTTCCAAAGTGGCGCTTAATTTAGGCGTTATCAGTTTGTCCTTTTTAGTGGTGGTTTGGCTTATCCTCTATACTGGCGGAACTGTCAGTATTTCCGTGGCGGTTTTTCCCATGCTGGTTATGTCCAGTATTACGGAAAAATTTATGGCCGCTCAATCTGAAGAGGGTTTTCGCGGAGCTATGTTTGGTATTATGGAAACATTGATTGTGGTGGTGGCGTCATATTACTTAATCGTTTGGACGGACTTTAGCAATGTGATTTTATCTTGGCCGGAATTGGCGCTCACTCCTCTATTGATCATAATTTTATTTGGAAAATTCAGCGGTCTGCGCATTAGCGAATACTTGCGCTTTCGCAGTCTTTTTTCCGAACATACAGAAGAGTAAATTATGAAAATGCCCAATAAAATTAAATTTTCTTTTTTTGAAAAAGCTTCCGGAATACTAGGCATAAACGCGCGCAACCTATTATATATTGGACGCTACAACACGCGCGCTAACAAAAAATTCGCCGACGACAAGCTTTTTACCAAAAATTATCTTGGCTCGCGCGGCCTAAGCGTGGCCAAAGTTTTTACGGTCATCAAAAATTACAAAGAACTAAAACAATTTAATCCCGACTCCCTGCCGGAAACTTTTGTGATCAAGCCCAATCGCGGATATGGCGGAGAAGGGATTTTAATAATCAAAGAACACAAAAAAACTTTGTTTACTGACATGGATGGCGTTAATTATATTTGGAAAGATATTTATCGCCACATGATTTCTATCTTAGACGGAAAATACGCTATCTCCGGATTGAACGACCAAATCATAATTGAAGAAATGTTAATCCCGCACGAATATTTTCGTCGTTTCACCAGTGCCGGCCTGCCTGATGTGAGAATCATAGTTTTTAATTACATCCCCATAATTGCCATGCTTAGATTGCCCACTGAAGAATCAAGCGGCAAAGCCAATTTGCATTTGGGCGCGGTTGGCGTTGGCATCAATATTAATTCCGGCAAAGCCAATCACGCCGTATATAAAGACAAATTTATCAACCATTTACCTAATGGAGAAAGCATTCATAATATTACCGTGCCATTTTGGGATGAGGCCTTGCTGACAGCTTCGCGCGCCCAACATGCCAGCCAAATCGGATTTTTGGCCGTTGATTTAGCCATAACCACAACCGGCTTGAAAATACTTGAATTAAACGCGCGTGCCGGCTTGGCCGTGCAAATAGCCAATCAAACTTTACTCAAAGCCAGACTAAAAAAAGTGGCGGATCTAAACGTGCCTACTCCGGAAAAAGGCGTGGAAATAAGCAAAACTCTTTTTGGCGTCAACTTAACCAATGATGAGAACAAAGAATCCAAAACCAAACCGGTAATCGGCCTGTATGAATATGCCGGACTGCTCAACACCAAACTGGATAATTTACTCTTTAAAATAGACCCGCATGCTAATGAAGCGGTTTTGGATCAGAAAATAGCTTTTGATAATAAATTAAACCGCCTTCTGGAAATCAAAATCAAAAATCAAAGACTGACTATCCCCTACATAACGGCTGACTTATCCGCCAAAAATTATCAAGGAATTTTACCGGGAAAATATCTGCAAGATTTTTTAATAGATATCAGTCTTGATTCTCAAACCAAAAAATCCAAAACCAACAAAAAAAAGAATGAAGTTGATGAAAAAATTATTCAAAATATTGATAAAAAAATATTTAAAATTGAAAGCAAAATCAATATTGTCGGCGCCCTTCGGCCAACCAATTTAGATAAAGCTAAAAAAGATTTTTTTATCCACCCTACTTTCTCCCCTCGTTTTTTTTATCGCCATTCCCTTGGCGATTTGGCCAGTTTGCGTCGGGAAATAAATAATCTGCCCAATGATTTTGAACACCCTTTTGAAAAATTATACAAGAAAAAAATAAAAGAGCTTAATCTCAAATTAAACCTGCTGGAAGCGATCAACAGTTCTCAATTGCAAGTTTTATCCGAACAGTTATACGGCAAAGCCGATCGCGTTTTGTATGACAAAGCCGTTCGCTATATTCATGACCATCCGATTGTTCCGGATGAAAGCCAGCTAATCAACCACAAAAGTATTATTAAGAAAATTGAAATGTTTTTAAAAAACGCCAAACTGTCCAAATGGAAAATTGTTGACAGCGTCAATCGAGCCACTGATATCGCGGTCAATAAAAACGACACGATTTTTCTACACCAAGATGCCAGTTTTAGCGAAAACCGCTTGCGCGCCATTATCGCGCATGAAATAGCCACTCATATCTATCGTTTGGAAAACGGCAGTTTGCAAAAATACAAAATATTGGAAAAAGGAACGGCTTTTTATCTCGCCACGGAAGAAGGATTGGCTATTTACAACCAAAAACAACTGAACATACCTCTGGGAGAAAAAGACATTTGGCCGGCTTTGCGCACGATCGGCGCTTATTTGGGTGATGAGATGTCTTTCGCGGAGCTGTTTAATTATCTAAAAGAAAACTACGGTCTTAGCGATGAAAGCGCTTGGACCACCTGCGTCAAAGCCAAACGAGGACTGGTAGACACAAGCAAAAAAATATCTTTTACTCGCGACACCATTTATTTTCGCGGCTATTTGCAAGTAAATGATTTTTTAAAAAGAAACGGCGCTAATGGCTTGCGCCAATTATATATCGGAAAAATCGGCCTTAATGATCTGGAACTAATACCGGATATAAAAGATTACAAAACGCGCTATTTGCCCAACTATCAAAATATTTTGGAAGTATAAACCCTTATTATTTTTTCCCTTCGGCGCGCTGTTTGATTTGAGCTTTTACTTTTTGCATTTGGATTTGATTGGCATTGGTATTTTGCCTTAATTGATTTTTGACAGCTTCGGAATTATTGGACCATTTTTCTTTGCCTGCTTCCACTTTTTCCATATATTGATCGGCTTTTTCAACCATTTTTTGCGCCCACTCTTGTCTTTTGGCGTCAGTGGCGTTGGCGGAAATGTATTCAGCGTATTTCAGGCGTTCTTGCGCGAAAAGCAATCGTTTTTCCGCTTTTTTGACCGGATCCAAAGTAAACAACAAAGATAATTTTTCTTTAGCCCCGACCCACCATAAACCCCATTGAGTCGGCATTTGATTCACCTTTGTCGCTTTTAAAGTGGAAGTATCCACAACCACTTCAGCCCCGCTGACAACTGTCAAATCATTTGAAACAACCGTCGTTGTCTGCGCCCAAACTTGACCGGTTCCCAAAAGCAAGCCAACAGCCAAACTAACAATAAAACTTTTTGCTAATAATTTCATATAATTATAATTAAAAATTTAAACTACGAGGAATTAATTCCCTCTCAATATAGCATAGCACCTTTCTTATTATTTTAAAATACCTCCTCTGGATTTTAATCCGCCAATGTAAAAACCCGATCGCCTTTTTTTACCGGTTGGACTGTTTTAATCGCCACTAAAACACCTTTGCCGGCTTTGGCCACCGGCCGGCCGTCTATTTGCATGGAGTCTATTTTTTGACGCGCAAAAGTCGCGTTGCCTTCAAATATTATTTCTTGACCGATTTTGACGCCCTGATGAGAAAATTTTATCGTGGCTACGCTCAAACGAGAAAAATAATGCTCCACTTGTCCCAATAAAACTTTTTTTGTTTTGGATAAATTATCAGCTTGATCATAGCTGATGCCGTTTTTGTTTGGCGCGCCAAAATAAAAACCGGTGCTAAATCCGCGATTATATACGGATTCTAATTCTTTTTTCCAACCAATGATTTTATTGGCAGTCAAAGTTTTGTTAAAATAAGCATCCACTGCCTCGCGATAGGCTCGAGCCGTGATGGCCACATAACGAGGATCGCGCTTGCGTCCTTCTATTTTAAATGAATCAATACCAGCTGTGATTAAATCCGGCACATGTTCAATCATGCACAGATCCTTGGCGCTCATAAAATACTTGCCTTCAGTGACAATTTGTCGGCCGTCTTCATCTGTCAAAGTGTATTGCTTACGGCAAGGCTGAGCGCAGGCTCCGCAGTTAGCGGAGGCGCCATAAAGATAAGCGGACAGCAAACAACGGCCGGAAATTGAATAACACATGGCGCCGTGGACAAAAGTTTCTATTTCCAAATTGCCGACTTTCTTTTTTAATTCTTTTATTTGTTTAAGAGTCAGCTCGCGCGCCAAGACCACTCTTTTGGCGCCAAGTTTTTTATAAAACAAAGCTGTCTGCCAATTAGATACATTAGCTTGAGTGGAAATAAAAAAAGGAATTTTGGCTTGACGCGCCATCTCTATAACGGCCATATCCCAAACAATCACCGCGTCCACGCCAACTTGCTTGGCCTTGGTAATAATTTTTTTAGCTTTAGGCAAATCATTATTATACAAAACGCAATTAAGAGCTAAATACGCTTTGAGCTTATATTCATGGCATTTTTTAACGAATTTATTCAAATTAGCTAAAGTTATGTTTTTTAAACCGGCCCGCATGGATAATTCAGACACGGAAAAATAAACCGCGTTTGCGTATTTGCGAGAAGCTTCCAATCCGGCCAAATTTTTTACAGGCGACATTATTTCCGGTTTAATCATATTTTTTTAAGCTGTTTTCTTAATTCTTTGTAGTCTGGCATGGTTTGACTCACTAAATCCCAAAAATTGCGCGAATGATTGAACTGGCGCAAATGGCATAATTCATGCACGACAATATATTCAGCCAAATGCGCCGGTAAATATACCAGCCGATAACTAAAATTCAAATTGCCTTTTTTGGAGGCGCTTCCCCAACGCGTTTTGCAATTTTTAATCCGCACTTGATTATAAGGCAATTTATAATGCAAATTATATTTCTCCAGCGCGATTTTAACTAAAACGCGAGCCTGTTCTTTGTATTTGAGATAAGCTAACCGATGACGGCGCGGGAGGTTGGATTTGATTATTTTAAACCGGCTCGTTTTAATAATTTTAAACTTAAATAAAGAAAACAATTTCTTTTTCATGTCAGACAAAATTAAAATTGTAAATATTTTGTCCAGTGCTTATACAGTTCATTGGTAGCCACTAAATCGCCCACATTGTATTTGGCTATATCCAAAAACTTGCCCTCCGCGTATAATTGGCCGACTTCACTGCCACAAACGCCGTCTTTGGGACTGTCTATGCCGAATGCCCGACAAAACAAATGTAGATTGCCTTTGCGAGCTGACGCGCCATAAAATCCCAATTGATCCATCAAATCAATATGTTTGGCGCCAAAACGCTGGCTGGAAAGATAACGATTGGACATTAAATCCTTGGACGGGCGAATATTATGAACCGCGCTGCGCATCATAATAAAAGGCACGTCAAAACCTCGACCGTTAAAACTGACAAAATATTCATATTTTTCCACCAGTTCCCAAAATTTGGCTAGCATTTCAGCTTCTTTAAGGGCTTTGAGTTTACAACCACGCTCTTCAATTTCTTGTATTTTATCATTGTCGCCATTGGCGGAATAATAAACCGCGCCTGTGCTTTTATCACTATCCATCACGCCCAAAGCCACGATTTGTCCGGTTAAAGGCGACAGGCCAAGGCCATTTTTAATTTCCGCCGTCATTTTTTGCGCCTCTTTTTCATCCCGAGCCGAGCGATCTATCCAACGAGTCAAAGAAGTTTGAGTGGTTTTATCCATTTGATCAAAGTCTTCGCCAATTGTTTCAATATCAAAAATTAAAGCGGACATATGGTAAATAATTAAAATATTAGTAAACAAAAAAGCCCTGTGTCTTTTATATTACACTAAGAGGCTTTTTTTGTAAATTACAAAAAAATAATTCCGATTTAATCGGAATTATTTTGGCGCTGACTAGCAGCAGCCTCCGCCGCCTACAGTCATATGATTGTGAATTAAAAATTATTTAACTCATACCCATTGGGTATGTATTTATCATACCATTCAACCGACAATCAGGCAAGCGCTCATCTGGGGATAAGTCATCCGACCAAAATATCAGATAATTTTAAACATAATCCATCAGCAAATCTTTTATTATGATTTTAGTATTTGCTTTAGGCATAAAAAATGATATAATAATTTAAGCTAATACTACCATACCTTAATTTTAAATTATTAACAAATCTTATGAATATTAAAAATGCTTTTAGTTTCGGAATTTTCACGATTGGTTTGCTATTATTGTCCGGTTGTGGCCAATCAAACGAAAATTTAATTCCCTCCAATACTATGCCGGCAAATACCACTTCTCCGAATAGCGTCAACCAGCCGGCCAACACCCAGACTTCCAGCCAGCCGATTTCAACAATTAAACCTATTCCGACAAATAATCCCGCTCCGGAAAAAACCCCGTCTGTGGTTAAATTATCCATGATCTCAATGGAATTTGCCACCGGCGCTTCCATACCGGTCAAATACACTTGCAACGGTTTGGATATTAATCCGGAATTACAAATGGTCGGAGCGCCGGCCAATACTAAAAGCATGGTTCTGATTATGGATGATCCGGACGCGCCCAGCGGTGATTGGACGCATTGGTTGGTTTTTAATATATCACCGGCCACCACCAAAATCAGTCAAAATTCAGTTCCAACCGGCGCTGTGCAGGGTCGCAATAGCTGGGGCAAGTCTGCCTATGGCGGTCCTTGTCCGCCCTCTGGCACGCATCGCTATTTCTTTAAGCTTTATGCTCTGGACACGATTCTTAACTTAACTTCAACCGCCAACAAAGCTACTCTTTTATCGGCCATGCAAGGACATATTTTGGAACAAACAGAACTGATGGGAAAATATAGTCAGTAAAAATTAGACCGCTAAAATTCTTCAAAAACCTCTTAAACTTGACAAAAACTGTTACAATTGCAGCAATTAGGGTTACCTTTCGGGTTTCGATCTCGTATACTATGGTTAGATAATATTCTAACCAAACAACAATATGAGACGAAACACTCAAGAGGAAACCATTATGCTAAAAAAGAACGTAATTGACCGGTGTTTGGCCAGAAATATGCTTTGTAAAGATGGGGCCAAACTTCTATCCATGC
>Ga0210057_1002126_pt1 | contig 28757 bp, 29 predicted proteins | sample CryGeyCG2114_010_2_FD_183968 | JGI IMG/M metagenome (GOLD analysis project Ga0210057, IMG submission 183968) | Groundwater microbial communities from aquifer - Crystal Geyser CG10_big_fil_rev_8/21/14_0.10 (SPAdes) (version 2) | ecosystem: Environmental > Aquatic > Deep subsurface > Groundwater ...
CCTATGATTGTTTTTATCTCTCCGTGTTCTGCTAAAAATTTAAGTAATTCTTCTGTTGATTTCGCAAATAATTTATTTTCATAGTAACCTAGCGGACCGTTCCAAACTACTAATTTTGCTTCTAATATTTTTTGTTTAAATTCGAGTAAAGATTTTTCTCCAACATCTAATCCTGCTAGATAACTCGGAATCTTATCCGGAGTTACAGTTAGTACATGCCCTGGATTTAGGGAACTGTCTGCCACTACAACATCTGTTGGGAGAATTATTTTTTCGTTATTGCCGAGTATTTTTGCATTCATAACATATTCTTTGCTGTATATGCTTTTTCCTACGCTTAATCCTCTCGCTTTGTAAAATGTGAATATCATTGCGCCCCCGAGTAAAATTGTATCTGCTTTATTTATTAGATTCATTATTACGGGGAGTTTTGTTTCTAATTTTGCACCGCCGAGTATTGCAACAAACGGTCTATCTGGGTCATTTATTGAGTCGAAGATTTTAAGTTCTTGTTCAACTTTCAAACCTATGCCTCCTGGTAAGAATTTAGTTATTGCATGCATGGATGCATGTTCTCTGTGGCATGTAGCGAAGGCATCATTTACATACACGTCCGCAAGTTTTGCTAGTTTTTCTGCAAATTCATAATTGTTTTCTTCTTCTTCTTTGTGAAATCTGAGATTTTCCAATAATACAATTGAACATTCTTTTGAATCTGGAAGATAATCATCTAGATCTATGCAGTCTCGCATCTTCTCAACTTTTCTTCCACTTAATTTGAATAATCTCTTTGCAACTTCGTCCATAGAATATTTTTTTTCGTTATTTTCTGGTCTGCCTAAATGTGCGCCTATTATTATTTGAGAGGCCCCTTTTTGGAATATTTTTTTTATTGTTGGAAGACTTTCTTTTATTCTAAAATCGTCTAGTATTTTTCCTTCATCACTTACTGGAACGTCATAGTCTGCTCTTAGAAATACTCTTCTTTTTTTAAGATCTATATCTTCCAATGTGAAAAGTTCTTTGTAAGGCATTATTTTTCTTAGTGTAAGAGAATATATAAATATAACTGTTGACTCTTATCTTATTATGAGACGAGTATCCGTTGTTTTAGTAAGTCCTAATAATTCAGGAAATGTGGGGGCTGTTGCTAGAGTTATGGCTAATTTTGGCTTCTCAAGATTGATTATTGTCGATCCTAGATGTAAGATTGATGAGGAAGCAAGAAACAGGGCTAAACACGCTCAAACAATTCTTAATAAAATAAAATACATGAAATTTTCAGAAGTTTTAGAATCTCATGATGTGTGTGTTGCAACCACAGGAATAAGATGTACTGATTACAATGTTGTTAGAAGTCCTATTGTGTTAAAGGATGCTGTTTCAAAAATTAATTCGGTGAAGGGTTCTGTCGCGCTTATTTTTGGAAGGGAGGATTCTGGTCTTTCTAATGATGAATTAAGGCTTTCTGATTTTGTTGTTACAGTTCCAACATCAGATAAATACAGCATTCTTAATCTTAGTCAATCTGTAGGAATTGTTCTTTATGCTTTGGCTTCTGAAACTTTCAAGCCCGAAATTGATAAAATTCATAAGCAGGCTTCAAAGCGAGAGAAAGATGAGCTTTTATCTCAAATTAATAGAATAATTGCATTTACAAAATTCAGAACTCCTGATGAGAAGAAGACTCAAGAATTGGTTTGGAAAAAAGTTATCGGTAAGTCAACTCCTACAAAGCGAGAAGCATTCGCAATTATAGGTTTCTTAAAGAAAATAAAGAAATGAAAAGAATAAACTAGAATAAAAAAGAAAAAGATAAAAAAATAAATAAATGTTTTTACTTTCTTTTCTTTGAAGTCTTCTTAGCTGCTTTTTTGATTGTTTTGTTTGTTGTTTCTACTTTTATTTCAGCTAGTTTCTCTTCTGGTTTAAATGCTTTGAATATGTAAAGCAAGATTATTCCTCCAAGAGGCAGTGTTAGAAGAGAAGTTATTACTTCTGCAGCAATTGATGTTTCTTGTGCGCCTAGTACTAACCAAGATATTACTGTCGTTATTGCAGTTACAATTAGTATGTATACCAATATGTAAAGAACAAGTAATACAAAAGTTAGAAAACTGTGCATTGTATCTTGCTGAAATATTTTGTATGATTCTTTTATTGCAGTCCAGGGACCTGTGCCTTTGTAGCTTATAGCAACTGATGAAAACATCAAAGCCATGCTTGCTAGTAATAAGTATACTGCGTAAATGAGTACAAATATTACTAAGAGTGTTGTTGCTTTTGATACGCTTGCATCAAATATGTTTACATGCATTAGGCTTGTTATTAGTGCAAATAGTAACAAAAGTATTATTGCAGGTATAACTATTATTAGTACTTGTAGTATTTTTAGAACTAGTACTTTGCCGTATAGTTTAAATCCGCCTTGAATTTGTGTTCCAGCATCAATTTGTTTTTTTTCTAGATAGTCTCTGTATGTTGTTAGTGCTGCTCCTTCAAAGATTATTGATATTAATCCTTGTAATACTGCGAAGCCTAGTATTGTTAGTACGACTGTTAAACCCAAATTTTCTGGGGTTGGTTGAGGAGTTATTAATAGAAATATTGTACTTACTACGAATATGTACACGAATGGTAACATAAGTACAGGATTCTTGAAGAACTCCCCTGTTGATTTCATTAATTCTCCGAAATACGAAAATCTTTTCATTTTTTTACACCTCAAATGTTTATTTTGTTTGTCCTTTTAGATCAGGTCTTGTGTCTAGAAGCATTTTAACTCTAGGATCGCCTCGGGGTTTCGCCGCCTTTCCTAATTTGTAATAAGTTTTCTCAGCCTCTCCTCCCCAGGAATAATCTCCTTTCTCTTTTTGGATTTCATCCACCTCAAATTCCCCTAGTGTTAATCCTTTTTTTAAGTGATAGTATATGCCTCTTAAAGTTATTTTTGGAAAAATTTGTTTGTACACCTTGTATATGTGATATCCGTGTGCATTTCCTAAAAAATAAACTATCTCTATCATATTCTGGCGTACACTACTTCCTATCGGTCTGCCTCTATTCATTTTCTTCAATATCGGTTTTTTAATTTAAAAAGTTTTCGTATTTATTTTCTATAAGGAAGATATTGCCTTGTTTTTGACAATAAAGCGGTGTTTGACTCTACTCTGTAATGAAAAAATATAAAAGGTCGGACTTATTTTTATTAGTCGGGTGGTTATTATTATGAATAAAAAACTCTTTATTACATTTGCAATGTTTTTGTTATTGTCTTCATTTGTTTTTGCTGAAGAATACAATCTTAGCAACGATATAGCTTCTAATGTTTATTTGGCTGAAAACGATTTGAATTTAAACAACAGTATTTATGGTGATGCATTTTTTGTTAGCAATAATGTTGCGATAAATGGTCTTGTTGATAAAGATTTATCTGTTATTTCTTCTGATTTCATGTTAACCGGAACAGTTGGAGATGATCTTAGAGTTCTATCAAGTTCAATTAATATTGAAGGGTATGTCTTTAATGAAGTATTATTATATGGATCTTATGTGTCCATTTCTAACTCGTCAATATTAGGAGGGCCTGTTAAAATTTATGCAAACGCTGTAACAATTGACGGTGTAATAAAAGGAGACGCTAAAGTTTATGCTGATAGAATAGTTTTTAATGGAATCATTGAGAAAGACGCTTATTTTGAATCAGATGATTTAATTATGGGTCCGGATGCTCAAGTTCTTGGAAATATTATATCATCTAAAGACTTAGAAATCAATTCTTCAAATGTTCATGGACAAGTTATTGACTCAGATGTAAAAGAAAACGATGGCTTTATTGGAAAACTTATTTCTTTCTTGATGTTGGTTGTTGTAGGCTTCGTTGTACTTTTAGTTGCGAGAAAATTTGCTGTTAGAACAACTGATGCTATTCAGAAAAGATCTTTTGCATCGTTTCTTGCAGGTTTAATTATTTTAATTGCGACACCTATTGTTGCAGTTCTTTTATTGATAACAATTATAGGAGTTCCTTTGGCAATACTATTGTTTATTGCTTATGGATTAGTTATATTTTTGGGAGCGATATATGGAGTCTTTGCAATTGGAAAAGGAATTTTGATGATAATTGATCACAAAAAGAAATCGTTATTGTTAAGTATGATTTTAGGAGCACTGTTATTTACTTTGATTAGTTTTGTTCCAGCAATATTCACATTAGTTGTAATAATTGCAATTGTGTTTGGAATTGGTGGATTCTGGATAGCTCTTAGAAACAAACCAAAGAAAAAGAAATAATTATTTTATTTTTTTACTTTTAATTATCACTTCCGATTAATTCTTATTCTATTTTTTATTATTTGAATGAGCCTGCCCGGATTCGAACCGGGGATCTCCCGCGAGTCAGGCGAGCATCATAGCCACTAGACCACAGGCTCAATATGTGCTCGGAGCAGAATTTCTTTTATATACTTTTTTAAATATAAAGTGTTTTCCATTCAAAATGAAGGAAATTGAGATTATGGCTCCGGCTGGTTCCTGGGAGTCTTTAACGGCGGCAATCAAAGCAGGCGCGGATTCAGTTTATTTTGGAGTGGAAAAATTGAATATGCGTGCCAGAGCCGCGAATAATTTCAAAGTAGATGAATTAAAAAGAATAGTTGAAGTCTGTGATAAACACAAAATTAAATCTTATTTGACTTTGAACATAGTTCTTTACGATGATGAATTGACTGAGATGAAATTATTGTGTGGCGCAGCAAAAGAAGCAGGAGTTTCTGCGGTTATTGCTGCGGATGTTGCTGCAATTCAGTATGCTAACTCTATTGGTTTAGAAGTTCATATTAGTACTCAGGCAAATGTTTCAAATCTTGAAGCAGTTAAGTTTTATTCAACTTATGCGGATGTTATTGTTCTTGCTAGAGAATTAACTCTTGATAAAATTAAATATATTATAGAAGAAATAAAAAGTAAAAAAATCCGAGGTCCTTCTGGAAATTTGATTAGAATAGAATTATTTATTCACGGGGCAATGTGTGTTTCTATTTCAGGAAAGTGTTACATGAGTCTAGCTACTTATAATCATTCAGCGAACAGAGGAGATTGTTTGCAAACATGCAGAAGAAAATACAAAGTAACTGATGAAGAAACTGGAAATGAATTGGTTATTGATAATGAGTATGTAATGTCTCCTAAAGATATGTGCACTATTACGTTTCTTAATCAATTGTTAGATTCAGGAGTTACTGTTCTTAAGATTGAAGGTAGAGGAAGAAGCGCAGATTATGTTAATACTGTTGTTTCGTCGTATAGAGCTGCGGTTGATTTATACAAAAAGAAACAATTAACAGATGTAAAAGCAAAAGAGTTGTTAAAAGATCTTGAGTCTGTTTTTAATCGTGGTTTTTGGCATGGTGGTTATTATCTCGGTAATAAACTTGGAGAGTGGGCAGGAGTTTATGGATCTAAAGCAACTAAGAAGAAAGAATTTATTGGTCAGATTCAGAATTATTATTCAAAGAATAAAGCAGCATCATTATTGATTGAAACAGGCTCTTTGAATCTCGGTGATGAGTGTTTAATCACAGGTCCAACTACAGGAGTTCTTCAGTTTAGAATTAAAGAAATAATGAAGGATGAGAAAATAGTAGGGGAAGCAAGTAAAGGAGATGTTGTTTCTTTTGAAGTTAAAGAAAAAGTTAGAAAAAATGATAAAATGTATGTGTTGAAAAAAGTTTAAATTAATGCTTATTTTCAACTAGTATTTCTAATATTGCTGCATATGCTGGTCTTGTTACAAATACTCCTATTGTAACTCCTGCTATTGTTGTTAGTGCGAATCCTTTCAATAATCCTGCTCCTGCAAACCATAATGGAACCATTGCAACAACTAGGGTGAAGTATGATGCCATTACTATGAAGAATGCTCTTGCTAGTTTTTGTTTCCAGCTGTCATCTTCTACATCTTTTTTCTTTTTACCTAGTGTTTCATCAGCTATAACTATTTGATCGTCTACTCCTGATCCTATTGCAATTATTATTGCTGCGATTGCTGCCATGTCCATTCTCCAGCCAATTAATGCTGCGAATCCTAAAACTATTATTACTTCTGATAACATAGTTATTGACATCGGAATTGAAATTCTCCATTCTCTGTATCTTGCGCTTACAATTATTATAACTACAAGAATAGATAATAATCCTACTAGTACTGCGTTTTGTATGAATCCTTCTCCAAGTGCAGGACTTATAGTATCTGTTTTTACTATTTCAAGTTTTACTGGTAAACTTCCTGTTACAAGAATTGTTTGTAATTGTTTCATGCTTTGTAATGCTGCACTTGTAGCTTCTTTTTGATTTGCGCCAGCTCCCGATCCAGAAATACTTATGTCTGTTACTGGATTTCCTTTTAGGTCTGCGCCAATTCTTAATTCGTCTACTTGTTCATCATCTAAGTGTAAAGTTAAATTTTCGCTTAAGTAGCTTTGTCCAAATCCGCTCGGAACTACTGCTAAATCTTTTGTTACGCTTGCTTGTTTTTGTGCTGCTTCCTGACTTAAGCTTATACTGAATCTAAATCCGCACGAGTATTCTCCTGCACTTGTTACGCCACAACTTCCAGGAGTTATTCCTGAACATTCTGCAGTTCTACAAACGTATAGAATATCTTTGTTTCCACCTTTGAATACTGTTTCATTCCCTATTTTTGCTTCGAACTTTCCTTGTTGAGCTAATAATTGTTTAACTTCTTGCTCGTTCACACCAGGTATTTCAACAGATATGTAATTGTTTCCGAATAAATCATTTGTGATTCTTACTGTAATGTCGCTTAATCCAAAGACGTTTAATCTTTGTTTGATGTTTGCAACGGTTAATTCTAAATCATCTTGTGATGCTTCTTCTTGTGGTTGAAGTAATACTCTTGTTCCTCCTTCCAAGTCTAATCCTTTTTGTATGTTGTTAGAAGGTCTAGGGTATACATTAATTCCTATATCTTGAGCTTCAGTTAGATTTCCTATTTTTGTGGTTAAAAAATAATTTGCTTTGCTTGTTTTTATTGTGATTGTTTGATTTTCAGTTAGCATATTTATTTGTGCATAATATTCCTCTATTGTTTTTACAGGAACTCCATTTACTGATTGTATTACTTCACGGTTCATAGGTTTTAAACTAGGATCTGGAGAAGTAATTGCATGAGGCAATGCTTGTGTTGCTTGACTGTTTTTATCTACGCTTCTTATTGCGACGCCTTCACTTATAGAAGGTCCAATTAATATAACTGATAGTACTAAGAATATTATTAAGATTATGATTCTTTTATTTGTGAAGATTTCTTTAAATTTACCCATTTATATCTCTCCTTTTTTCTCCATGTACCATCTTAAGATTCCTGCGTTTTGTATCCATGTGTTTACCAGGTCTACTAACAATCCGATTAATACTATTAACATGATTTCTTGAAGTACTGCAGATTCAGCGATGAATAAACCTATAACTACTGCTCCGAGAGTTGTTATATTCATTGTGAGTCCTGTTTTCATTGCACCAATAACTCTTTGATAAACGGTGCCTTCTTTTCTTTTTAGAACTCTTGTGCTTAGAACTATGTCTGTATCTACGCTGTATCCAATTAACATTAATAATGCTGCTATTCCAGCAGTTCCCACTTTTAGTCCTAATATGTTAAGTATTGCAACTGTAACAACTATGTCTGAAAATGCTGCAAGTATAACTGCTGCGCTTGGAACTGCAGTTCTGAAGTATAAGTACACTACAATTCCCATAAATATGAATGCGATTAATATTGCTACTAATGTTTGTTTGAAGAATGCATCTCCTAATGTTTGTCCAATAGTTTCTATGCTTAAATTATCTCTTTGTATTCCTGTTACTTTTTGTATGCTTTCTATAAATGAATTTGATGTTTGGTTATCTTCTGGTAATATGTCTGATTCTATTAATACGCCAACTTGGTGTCCTGAATTCTCAAGAGTTCTTACATTAATTTCTGTTGAAGAATATTCTGATTTTAATTGAGTTTCAATTATTTTTGAGTCTAAGTTTTCTCCTAAAGCAGTTACTGATGTTCCGCCTTTTAGGCTTATTCCTTTATTTATGAAATCTCCAGTTGTTGCTAACTTTGCACCAATTAAGACTAGTGCAATTATTAACATTAACATGGGAATGATTAGAAGCTTTTTGTATTCTCTATAATATATTGACTTACTTTCAGAGTGATGTGTTTGTTTTGGTTCAGAATGTTCCACGTGAACTTCTTGTACTCTTTGTTCGTGTCTTTTTCGTCTTTCGTTTCTTTTCATAAGAATCTTCCTTATTTATTCAATTTACGGATATTTATTTTGTTAATAAAGATTGTGGTACTTCTTTTATTTATAAATGTTAAGCATTTCTTTCTCAATTTCATGTAATTTTCCAACAATTATAAGACTATGAAGTGGTGCTCCAAAATTATAAGTCTCAAGTTCAGCTATTGTTCCAGTCTTAATTTTATAATTGTTTCCTAGTCTTGCCACGCCGACGCACAAAGTTGTATCAAGGATTATTTTATTCTTTAATTTATTTTCTAACTTCTTGAGTATTGTTATAGCTTCATTTATTTTCATAAATCTTGGTTGTTCAGGTTTATTTATTCCTTTCTTTAAGTTTTCTTTACTAGGCTCCGCTACTTTTATGTCAAGTAAACAAAGTGTATGTAGATCTCTTGAAATATTATCTTGTATTACTTTGTATGGTGTTTCAGGTAACCACTCGTCGTCAAATACTATGCTTGTTGTTTTTCCAAATTTGTATAATTCAAGTCCTGTTATTCCGACAGCGTTTATTATTGAAGCGTTATTTATTATTTGTACATCTATCTTTTTTTCTTTAGCACGTAAGAAAAGATCTGCATGAGTTGTTGCACCAAATACATCTCCAACAACTAAAAATGCGACATTCTTTTCTTTTGCTGGTTCGAGAATCTTTTCTGCTTCTTTTTCTACAAGCTCTCTTGAAGCTAATATTATCTTTTTTTCATAGAATTCTTCTAACTCTTCAAGTGTATTATTCAACACAGAAGTGTAATTTTCCAAAAATACTAACTCGCATTGTTCAATTGCGCCAAGTCCTTTAAGAGTTATGTCTTCTTTATCTCCAAGACCTAATCCTATCATGTATAATGTCATTTTGATCAGTAGGTTGTTAGACCTTAAAAAGTTTGCTTGTAATCTAGTTGCCTCTTTGCATTATCAACAAATCTTCTGTTGTTAGTTTTTTTCTTTTAGAAATCTTTTCTTCAACTTGTTTAGTTTTCTCTTTCAAAACTTCTTGATCTTCTCTCTGTCTTTGTTTTTGAGATTTTTCTCTTACAACATCAAGTTTCTGTTTTGATCCTTGTACTTGTTTAAGTTTTTCTTGTAAGTTTGAGTTTATGTGTGTGAATTCATTTTTTAATTCTAAGAATTTTTTGTATGCTTCTTCTTCTTTTATTTTTAACTCATCTATTTCTTTTGATATTTTAATAAGTTCTTCGTGTACTGTTTGACTTTCATTAGCGCTGGTTTGTATTTCTCGGTGAAATGTATTTGCTTTTTTCTTTAGCGAATCTGTTTTTTTGGAAACTTCTCTTAACTCAGAACTTATGTGTGCTGTCTGTACATTTTCTTCTAATTGTTTTTTTAAGGATTTTAATTGTTTGACCATTCTCTGTTCTTTGTCAAATTTCATTGGTTCTGTTTGTAATTTGAATTCTAGTTCTTCTACTTCTCTTCTTATTTTTCCCACAGGAATTCTTTTTCCATCATTTGAAGGTTGAACAGAATTTTCTTTCTTGTTTTCTACAAGTGTTTTTATGTTTGTGCTAATTTCTGAGTTTAATTTATCTCTTTCAACTTTCAAATCTTTGACTTTGTTTGTCAGTGAGTTTCTAGTTTCTTTTAACTCTTTAACACTAGATATTTTTTGTTTTATTGCTTCAGAATATTCGTTTTTCTTTGAGTACCATGCTTCTTTCTCAGTATTAAGAGAATTTAATTTATTTTTTATTTCAGAAATACTCTCTTTAGTTTCTTCTAACTCTGCCTTGAGCTGTTTCGTTTCAATTTGATCTGTATCTGACATGTTTTTTTCACTCAAAAACTAAAAAACGTTTTTATTAAAATAGTTTAATATAATAAAAAAATAAATAATTCGGATTTGTTTATCCGAATAGTGCGCCTAAACCTGCTGCTGCGTCTTCTTCTTTTACTTCTGGTTTAGCTTCTTTCTTTGGAGCATCATGTTTGTCGCCGCCTGCTGGTGCTGCTGCTGGAGCTGCGCTTGCAAGTACTGCTGATTTGATTGCTTCATCTATATTTACGCCGTCTAAAGCTGCAACTAATGATTTTATTCTTCCGTCATCAGCTTTAACTCCTGTTGCTTCTAGTACTTTTTTTACTGAAGCTTCGTCTATTTTTTGTCCTGCTTTGTGTAGTAGCATTGCCGCATATATGTATTCCATTTTTATTTCCTCCTTAACTATTCTAGTTTATTGTGCTTTTTTATCCACTTCAGCCTTTACTGCTTGTGCTTGTGAGTCTGCTTTTGCAAGTATTTTCTCTACATTGTCTGCAGTCATTATTGATTGCGTTTCAGCTAACTTGTAGGCATCTAAGTGTGCATTCTGTAGCATGAGTACAATGTTTTCTTTTGTCGGCACTTTTATGGCCAGGCTTAACTTTAGTGAATCAGTAAATGCAGTTTGTAATGATTTGATGAAAGCTTCTTCATCAATGTCAAGAACATTCTTTGTTAGAATTTCTCCATTTTCATATGCTGCAGTTAAATTTAATCCAATTTCCATTGGTTGAATGTTAAGTCTTTGAAGAATTGCTGCAAGTTTTGCACTTATTACGTCGCCTTCTTTTGCTACAATTTTATCTTCTTTTATTGCAACTTTTCCTGCGTCTATTCCTGCTTTGATTCCGAATGCTCCTAATTCTCCAATTATTGGACCTGGTGCGAATCCTGTTGGTCCAGCTTTTATTACAATGTCTTTTGGAGCTTTTTGTCCTGCTTTTATTGGCGCAGGGGATTTACTTTTCTTTAAAATTTTGAAGAGTGCGAAAGGAGTTTCTTTAGAAAATAATAATGCAGGCATACCAGTTAGGTGTGCTTTTAGAGCAACAATATTTTCTTTTTTAGAATTGTCAAGAGCGATATTAATTAGTCTTCTCTTGGTCATTCTTAGCTCTGCTTTTCCTCTCAAATTTGTTCTCATATTCATTAATTGTTTTGCAGGTAGATTTTCTACATCAACTGCGGCAATTATAGGATAAGATTCTATTAATTTGGTGAAGTCTTTTACTACTTGTTTCTTTTCGTCCGAAACGTGAGCTTTTACCTTTTTTTGTGCCATGTGATCATCTCTTATAAGTCAACCTTTATCGGCTTGCTCATGGTTAATTTGAGCATAGCATTTTTTATGTTGCTTTTTTCTTTTGGTGTGTGATGTATTATTTGATTGTAAACAAGTACGATGTTTTCTACAATTTCTTCATCTTTCATGGATTCAGATCCGACTTTTACTTGAACTATAGGTGATTTCTTTGCACTAATTCTTACAGTCTTTTGTAATCTTTCATATATTGGTTCAACTTGTCCTTTTCCTGGAAGAACGCTTCCTAATTTTGGATTTGGCATTTTTCCTCTTGGACCCAGAACTCTTCCAAATACTTGAGCTACTTTTGGCATTATGTCTGCCTGTGCTATGAAGAAATCATATTCTGTTGCTATTCTTTTTGTTAGTTTTTTATCAGCAGCATATTTGTCAAATTCTGTTTGTGTTATTATAAGATCTACAACTCCTTTTGCTTTTTCGTGAAGTTCAGGACCTACAAGTGCTGCTACTTTCACTTTTTTACCAAGAGAATGACTCAACACTGTGAAAAAGTCTAGTTGTTCATCAGGGTTTTTTAGATTAAGATCCTTTAAGTTAACTATGAGGTCGAAGGATTGCGAGAATTTTTTCTTATGTTCTTCTTTCCTCAGTTCTTTAATTGCATTTTCGATTGATTTTTTATTCATGATTTGTCCCTCCTACATGAAGTAGTTGTTCACGGGTATTTCCTCAGGAATAAAGTTTGATTTATAAATCTTGCTGTAAGGGAAACAAGTCTTGAGGAGAGAATACCACTAACAATACTATAGATGCGGATATATGTTGGGACTTTTAAACAAAAATTATTTAAATAAATATTGATTATCTCATATTTATTAGTTAAGTTCTAACAATTTTGATTGGTGGTAAAAGAATCAAAAGAATATAAAAAGAAAAAAAGAATCTAATAAATTCACAAGATATTAATTCATAATAATATTCAAATAAAAATTCAAACAGTCTAATTAACAATCGTAATTTAACAGAAATCAACTTTTCGAGGGGTATAAAAATGGATAAGAATGATGTAACATTTTTGAAAACAGGAACAACAACAGTCGGAATTATTTGTAAGGACGTAGTTATTTTAGCTGCAGACAAAAGAGCAACTGCAGGAAATCTTATAGTTATTAAAGATACAGAAAAAGTTTTTTCAGTAATGGGTAATATGGGAATTACTACTGCTGGAACAGTATCAGATATTCAACTTACTGTAAAATATTTGAAAGCAGAATTAAATTTAAAAGAAGTAAGAACAGGAAGAAAACCAACTGTTAAAGAAGCAGCAACTCTTTTATCCGGAATGAATTATACTAATATAAGACAAATGGGAGGAATTTGTCAATTCTTATTTGCAGGATATGACAACAAAGGACCACAATTATTTGATATTTATCCTGACGGTTCAATAACTAATATCAGTGCTGATGTTGGTTTTGTTGCATCTGGTTCGGGTTCTGTCTTCGCTTTCGGAGTTCTTGAGGATTCTTGGAAAAAAGATATGACTGAAGAACAAGGTGTTGAACTTGCATTCAGAGCAGTTAATGCTGCACTTCAGAGAGATACTGCTTCTGGAGAAGGTATTGATGTGTTAGTAATTGATAAGAATGGAGCTAAGAAGATATTACACAAAGTTCTTAGCAAAAAGCTAAACTGAAGCTTCATTCATTTTTTATTAAAATTTATTAGAAAAAATAATCAGAGAATATAAAATTCGAGAAAAAGTAAAACAAAAAATTTATGAGAGGTAATTCTATTGTCGACTGAAATTATAAAAGAAATATTGAAAGACATTACGGATGGAAAAATAAGTGATGCTGTTTTTGAGGGCGCAAACATTGTTCTATATACTAAAGATAAAGAGTTTCTGGCTAATGATGCTGGTTTAATCAAATCAATTGTTAATAAGATTAAAAAAAGAATTGAGTTAAGACCAGATCCAGAACTTTGTCACCCACAAGAAAAAGCAGAAGTAGAAATTAGAAAAATAATTGATGCTGAAGCAGGAATTGACCAGATAATATTTGATCCGCAAAGATCAGTCGTTATTATTGAAGCGGAAAAACCAGGTCTTGCTATTGGAAGACAAGGAGAGCTTCTTCAGGAAATAAAAACTAAAACATTTTGGGTTCCTATTGTTAAGAGAACTCCTCTTATTAGAAGTCAAATTATTGAAAACATTAGATCTGTTCTTTATCAGAATTCTGATTATAGAAGAAAATTTCTTCACAAAACTGGAGAGAGAATCTATAATGGTTGGTTAAGAGAAAAGAAACACGAATGGATTAGAGCTAGTTATTTGGGTGGAGCTAGACAAGTTGGTAGAAGTTGTATTCTTCTTCAGACTCCTGAATCTAGAATTCTTTTAGATTGTGGAATAGATGTTTCCAGTCCTGAAGATCCATATCCTTACTTAGAAGCACCCGAACTTAATCTTAAAGAACTTGATGCGATAATAGTTAGTCATCCGCACATAGACCATACTGGTCTGGTTCCTTATTTGTTCAAGTATGGTTATAGAGGTCCAGTATATTGTACTGCGCCGACAAGAGATATTATGGCCTTGTTACAACTAGATATAATCAAAATTCAACGTGGAGAAGGTAAAGATCCGATTTATACTGCGGATGATGTTAAAGAGATGGTTAAACACACAATAACTCTTGAGTATGAAGAAGTTTCTGATATAACTCCCGATGTAAGAATTACATTGTATAATGCGGGGCACACTCTTGGCAGCGCAATGATCCATATTCATATTGGTAATGGTTTACACAATTTATTGTATACTGGAGATATTAAGTTTGCAAAGACCAGATTATTGAGTCCGGCATCTACTCAGTTTCCAAGACTAGAAACAGTAATGATTGAAAGTACCTACGGAGGTCGTGAGAATGTTATGGAGACTGTTGTGACTCAGGATAAAATTTTGCAGGATATTATTATTTCCACTGTTAATCGTGGCGGTAAAATATTGATGCCTACTCTTGGAACTGGAAGAGGACAAGAAGTTATCATCATGGTTGAAAAACTTGTTAGAGAAGGTTTGATTCCTAACATTCCTATTTATATTGACGGAATGGTTTGGGATATTACTGCAATCTACACAGCGTATCCTGAATATTTGAATAATACAATAAGACAGCAAATTTTTCATAAAGACAATAATCCTTTCTTAAACACAGTAATAAAACAAGTTGGAAGTCAAAAAGAAAGAATTCAAATCATGGAAGAAGAAGGTCCGTGCATTTTACTTGCAACATCAGGTATGCTTCAAGGAGGACCATCTGTTGAATATCTAAAAGGTCTTGCTGAGGACAAGAGACACACATTAGTATTTTCTTGTTATCAAGGAGAAGGAACTCTTGGAAGAAGAATTCAAAGAGGAGAAAAAGAAATCATTTTCAGAGAAGGCCAAAGAGAAGAAATCATGAATATTAAAATGGAAGTAACAAGAATTGAGATTTCTGGTCACGCCGATAGAAGAGAACTTATGGCTTTTATTCAAAGATTGAGTCCTAGACCTAAGAAGATACTTGTAAATCACGGAGAACAAGGAAGATGTTTAGATCTTGCCAGTTCTATTCACAAGCAGTTTAGAATAGAAACTGAAGCTCCGAGAAATCTTGAAGTTGTTAGAATTAAGTAATTTTTTGAATAAATTTTTTGTTTTTTCTTTCTCTTTTAAGTCGTTTTCTAGAAAGATTTATAAGGATTGTTTTGACTATGTTCTTTTATGTCTTTTGAAGAACCTGTAATGGCTCCCTTGGATATAAGATATAAGGGAATTTATGATCTTGATGGTATTTACAAACTAATGAGGCAGTGGTTTGATGATAGAAAATATGATTTCATGGAAAATTTGTACAAGGACAAAGTTGCATCTCCATTCGGAAACGAAGTGGAGCACAATATGACTCCTGAAATACTGGTGAATGACTTCATCAAGTTTCATATTCAAGTCATCACTAAATTTTATGACTATAAAGATTTTGAAGCGGAGATAGGCGGGGAGAAAAAAATGGTTTCCGATGGAAGATTCTTTATTAAACTCTCTGCAACAATAGAATTTGATTATCAAAATAGATTCAAAACTCCTTTTCAGAAGAAATTGTTGTTTTTCTTGATAAAAACTCTTCTTGTACGTTACTATGAATTCAAGTATTATGATAAATTGACGTATGATTTGTACGACTTGCAAGCTAAATTAAAAAAGTTTATAAAAATGGAATCGGAGTATAATGCGTATTAACCATGCCTGAAATAAGAAATTTAACATACGGGGAATCCTTTATATACAAAGGTTTGATTAATGTGAAAGAGCTTTATGCTCTTATTGACAAATGGTTTAAGGATCATGGTTATGAAAAAAATGAGCTGTGGAATTTTGAAGAAGTTTACGAAGATGGTAAACAAATAACTCTCAAAATAGAACCGTATAGAAAGATTTCTGATTATGCAAAAATAACTATTCGTATGACTGTTCATTTGAGAAAATTGCAAGAAGTTGTTGTTGAAAAAAAAGACTTAAAATTAAAATTAATGAAGGGCGATGCTCGTTTCGTTTTTGATACATTTATTGTCACAGACTACGAAGGTCACTGGGAAACGAAACCATTCTATTTCTTTGTTAAAACTATTGCAGAAAAGTTCTTGTACAAATCATACATTGACAGATACGAAGAAGTTCTTTTAAGAGACAAAGAAATGATTAAGCGAGAATTAAAAAGTTTCTTGAACATGCAAAGATTCTAAATCTAGAAAAAATATTTTTTTAGTAGAAATAGTAATTCTGGATGAAATTTTTCTCCGTTGTTTATCATTTCTTTTATTTTATCTAGTTTAAAAAAGCAGATTTTTTCCACATCCACTTTGTCTAGATGGAATGGACCATTGAATGTAGTTTTGAAGGTAACTAAAAATTTATCAGGAGTCCCTTCTCCAGAATAATAATCTTTGCTAAAATATTCTAATTTGCTTTTTGTTCCAAGTTCTTCTTCATATTCTCTTAATGCCGCTTCTTCGTAGGATTCTCCTGCGCGTACATGGCCTCCGACCGCCGTTGACCAATGATTCGGGCAGAATGTTACATTAGAGCTTCGTTTTTGCAGAGCCATTTCGTTTTTATCGTTAAAAATTAGAATGTGTACTATTCTGTGGATTAAACTTTTCGCATATATTTCTTGTCGAGATGTTTTACCTATGACGTCATCTTGTGGATTTACTATATCCATGTATTCCATTTTTTTGGTCTCTACTTGATTTAAACGCCGCGGCCCGGATTCGAACCGGGAATCCCAAAGGGACCAGCTCTCAAGGCTGGCGCAATACCAGGTTATGCGATCGCGGCATAGCTCTAAGAAAATCTGCGTGTTTTTTAAAGTTATCTCAAAAAGTCCATTTAAGGGGAATAAAACAACAAAAAAATCCTTTATTCTTCGTTACAATAAATTATTTAAACTTAGTTTCCCAAGAAAATTACACGAACGGTACAGGGTGCAAGCATAAAGCCTAACAAACACGACAGGTATGTTCAACAATTGGTCAAACAAATCAGTTCTGACTACGACGATATTTCTACTCATCTAAAACTCGAGAGAAAACGAAGAGTTATTGCTGAAATTGATGTTATTGCAAGAAGAGGTAAGGAATTGCATTTATTTGAAGTTAAATGTAGCCATCGTATAACCAAAGCAAAAAAGCAATTGTTTAAAGTAAAAAAGATTTTTAAAAGTTATGATACAACTTGTTTTTTTTATTGTGGTGCTGGAGACAAATTAATTGAGATCGTTTAGCTGTCTTTGATTTTGATTCTCTGCTACTTTTTTGTATGTTGCCCAGGTTTTTCTAAAGAAGTCATATTTTTTCCAGTTATTTTTCAGAAAAGAAATTGTTCTAGGATCTGAAGGATATCCTGATCCGAATTCAACGTTGTGTTTTTGTTTGATTTTTTCTATTTCAGCATCACGCGTTACTTTTGCAAGTATGGATGCTGCGCCTACAATAACATAATTAAGATCAGCTTTGTGTTCAGCAATTATTGTTGTGTTTACTTTAACAAAATTTTGAACATATTGTCTATATGCTGGAATATTAGTTGATGGACAGTCAAGAGTTACTTTATCACTCTTTACTGAATTAATTAGCATTGCAGACGTTTTTGCTTCTAGTTTGTTTAAGTTCATCTCAGGATCATTTAGCGAGTCATCTATTTCTTGAGAAGAGATTATTACAATTTTGTGATTGCATATTTTTTTTATTTGTTCAAAAAGTCTTTCTCTTTGAAGGGGACTTAATAATTTAGAATCTTTTACTCCGATTTCAGAAAGTTTATCTAGATTTTTTTCATCGGTTGCGCATATACACATAACCATTGGACCTATTACCGGGCCTCTTCCTGCTTCTTCAACTCCTGCAACAATCATTCAGATTATGATGTATCGAAGACTTTATAAATTTATTTTATAATTTTTTATTTTATGATTAATTCTGTGCTTGCAGCTTTTCTAGCCATGGTTTGTTGGGGGATCGGAGATTTTTTAATTCAAAAAAGTACTCGACGAATAGGCGTATCAGAAACTCTATTTATCATAGGTTTTGTGGGGAGTTTTGTTTTGTTGCCTTTTGTTTGGACTGATTTTGCACTAATAGGTAAATTTGAAATGATTTTGTTCTTAATTTTCTTTGGAATATTTACTTTTTTTGTAAGCATGGCTGATCTAAAGGCTTTGCAAGTAGGAAAATTATTTGTAGTGGAAGTGTTGTTGGAATTAGAACTTCCTATTACTATTATTTTGGCTGTTTTATTTTTACAAGAATCTTTATCTTTGCCGTTGATTGGGTTATTTGCATTGATTTTGGTTGGATTAGTTTTAGTTGCGTTACCTAAACTTCATTTTATTAAACATTTTGTTCTTGAGCACGGAACGTATCTTGCAATTCTAGCAGCTCTGGGTATGGGCATTATTAATTTTTTAACAGGATATGTTGCAATAAATATTTCTCCGTTAATGAGTGTTTGGTTTGCATGGTTTATTTTTACAATTATAACTTTTGGTTATCTTGTTAAGCAGAAAAAATTTGTTTGGAAAAAGTATTTTATTAATTCTATAAATTTTTCTACAATTCTTATGTGTCTTTTAGATACAGCAGCTCGGGTCTTTTTTGCATTCGCAATTGTTGGTTCGGGGTTATCAATTGCAGTAGGTATAACTGAAAGCTATCCGGCTATTGCTCTTTTTTTAGGAGTTCTTGTTAACAAAGAAAGAATCAGTAAACATCAATTAATTGGCGCAGTTCTAGTCATAATTGTTAGTGTGTGTATTGGATATTTCTTTGGATAAATTTATTTTTAGAAATTAAATGGACTTTTTATTTTGTTGTCATTCGAAGTATTCTTTTAGTTCTTCTTCATTTTTTGCTTTGCTTATTTTTACACGCAATTCTGATCCTCCAACTATTCCTTTTGTGAATTGCATCGCTTGCGTTCTTTTACTTGCAAAAGTTATTGTTTTATATTCTTTTGAAAGCTCAAGATATTTTAAAAAAGTTTTTTTCTTTTCTGTTGCGTCTTCTTTATTCCAGCTTCCTGTTCGTAGATGGCTGTTTATTTGTCCAAAGATGTGAGGGTTTCCCATTGCGCCTCTTCCTATCATAACATAATTACAGCCAGTTTCTTCAAGCATTCGCTTAGCATCTTCTGGAGTTTTTATATCTCCATTTCCAACCACAGAAATTTGTTCGTTGACAGTAGCTCTAAGCTCCTTGATCATTTTCCAGTCAGATTTCCCAGAGTATCCTTGTTTTATTGTTCGAGAATGCAGTGTTATCATAGAAACTCCGCAATTTTCTGCTATTTTTGAAATTGGTTTCCACAGATAACAATTACTTTCATTAACACCGATTCTCGTTTTAAGAGTTATAGGTTTATTTACTGATGAAACTAATTTAGAGAATAATTTTTCTACATGATCAGGTTTTTGTAATAATGCTGCGCCGGCCATTTGTGAGGTGATGTGTGGTGCTGGACATCCCATGTTGAAGTCAATTATATCAAAGTATGGTTCAACTATTTTTGCAGCAGCAACAACTTTGTCTATTTCATTTCCAAATAATTGAACAGAAACGGGTCTTTCCTTTTCAGAAAATTCAATAAAATCAGTTATTTTTCCTGTTCCTTTTTCAAATTCTTTATGTTTTGCAATTATTGCATGTACACTGGTAAGTTCTGTTACAACTAATCCTGCACCAGATTCAGAGCACAATTGTCTGAACGCAGGGTCAGTAATGCCCGCCATTGGGGCAAGAAAGGCTTTACTTTTGAATTCTGGAAGTTTCATGTAATAGTTGGATAAATCTCGGTTTTTATAAGATTTTTGAGACTTTACAAGATTTCACGCATTTTTACAGTGCTTTAGAGTGATTTCATATAATTTGATGCTAAGAAGGGCTTATTTAAAACAAAAATATTAAAAACAGATGATGATTCTGATTTAGTGTAGGTGATTCTCCTATGAGTAAAAAAAATAAGAATAAACCAAAAAAAGTAAGTGTTAAGAAAGAAAGATATTCAAAATTTCATAAAGATAAATCGGGAACATTGGATATTTCAATGCCTGAACTTTCTGATGAGCAAACAAAAGTAAGAAGAGACGATGATTCTAGAATTGATAGATTCTTGAAATTCTCAAAGAATTCGCCTCCAAAAGAGATTGTTGCTAGAAAAGAAAAGAGTAAAAGATAAAACTCTTTTTTTTGATTTTTTTGATTTAATTTGTGTTTTTCTAAAAGTTTTTTCAATCGTGTCAGTAGGGCTCTCGTTATTATTTACGTGTTCAAATTTATTTAGAAAATAGTAGCGGGGGGAAGATTTGAACTTCCGACCTCAGGGTTATGAGCCCTGCGGGCACTCCTGGCTGCCCTACCCCGCTATAATCATCGTGAAACGAGGGTTTATTTATAAACTTTATTGCGAGATAGGTGCAGGAAACTTTTTATATTCTGTTTTTTTAAAAGGATTTATGAGTTTAAAAAAATCAGTTTTATTGTTATTCTTTATTCTTTTATTTGTAAATCAAAGTTTTGCTTTTGATATGAAAGTTTCTTTGACTTCTCCAGAAAATATGAATTTAAATGGGCAAGTTGCATATTATAATTTAAGAGAAAGTTCTGGAGTGGAAATAAACGGTTCTTCAATTGTCGAGGGTTCATCTATGTTGATTGAAAATGTGGTTGAAGGTAATTATTCTTTAAGTGTTGATTTAGATGATTTGCAAACTGAGAGTTATGATTATTTTGGGACTTTTAATGGATTTGTTGAAGAAAATAAAATTATTAATTTGTTTGTTTTACCTATTGGTTCGATTAGTGTTTCTGTTGTAGATGCAAATAATAAACCAATCAAACGAGCTTTGTTAAGAATTGATTGTTCTAAAAGTTATGGATCTAACGGATATTTTAGGACAGATGAGTTTGGTGTTGTAAATGTGCCTCGTTTGCCTGAAGCTTCTTGTTTAATTAGGTGTGCTGTTGATGATTATGTTAAAAACAGGGATATTAATGTTACTAAAGGACTTCATCAGAAAGTAGATTTTGAATTTGATGAAATTAAGAGTGATTTTAATTATTTATTTTCGGTTATTGTTGTTGTGCTTGTTGTTGGTTTTTTTGGATTCATCTTTTTTTCAAAAAGAAGTTATAGAAAAAATATAAAGAAAGATGTTGTTAAAAATAATTCTGCTTCTAAAGAAGATCTTCTAATTACGCTTAATGAGTCAGAGCGTAAAGTTGTTGAGTTTTTGTTACACGAAAAAGAGTCTTCTTCAAATAAAAATAATTTTTTTGTTAATCAGGCAAATATAATTCATGGCGCGGGAATTCCTAAGACTACTTTAGTAAGATTGTTAAGTTCTCTTGAAAAGAAGAAAATTCTTGAAGTTGAAAAGTTCGGTAAATCAAAAAGAGTAAGATTTACGGCTTGGTTTGATAAAAAATAGCTTTTTTGAGCTTTTTCTTAAATTTGGTCCGTTCTCTAAGATTCATTTGCCAAATGAAGAGCATCGGTCTTTTTATTGCGATGAGAGGACCGCTCAAAGATTATATATGAGATTCACTTTAATTACCTTTATGATTGCCTTGACAAAAGGCAATACTTGATTTGAGAAATTCGAATTAAGAAATTTAAAAAATAAAAAAACGTTTGGAATCTTGAAATTATTTTTTGATTTCAAGGGAGGAAAAAATGAAAGAAAAAACAATATTTGGAATAATGGCTGTTTTGTTATTATTTTTAATGACAATAGGTGTTGCCTCTGCAGATACTCCGTCAACGAGAGTAGTTCTTGCTGTTGGTGGTGAAGAAAGATTGACTATTGATGGTTCTGTTGGTATGACTTTGGATTCTGTTTATTATGTGCCTGGCGCTATTGATAATGGCGCGAATATAATTTTTAGTGTTAAAAATTCGGTGAATGATGTTGTGCCTGTGGCTAAGTTTATGGCTCAGGGTACTAAATTGCAATTTAATGGGCTTACATTTTATGTGGAAAGGGTAGGTGAGACATCTATTATTTTGGAATATGGGTATGGTTCTGTAGGTCCTGATGTTGTTGAAATACCAATTACGTCAGTAACGAATCCTTCAAGAACTATTTCAACTGAACCTACTACGATGACTTATCAAGGAGCACTTGTTGCAAATGGTTGTGAATTAATTGAAGCTACAAAGAACTTTTTGAATAAAGAAGAAATATCTTTTTCAATTATATCTAGCAAAGATCTACCCAGTAAAAATTTCGAAGATTTATTTTCGAACGATAATGCAAAGAGGTCTATAAATTTAGCTGAATGTGTTGCAAAAGGTAAAGTTTTACCTCCATTTAATGTGGCCATAGCAAATGATGCGCCTCAAAGTGATGTTATGTTAACAACAAATTACTTGGCATATTTGCAAGGTATTTATGGTACGAAATCTGTTGAGTCAGATTACGTGGTAAATATTCTTCCAATAGGCGTAGCTGTGTTGTTTGATGAATTTGATTTTTCAAAAGTAGATTCTCAAATAACTGTTGTTATATACAATGACGAAGCAGTTATAGTTGTTGGACAAAATACACTTCCGGTATTTATAGCAAACTCTGGAAAAGATGTCTTAATTAATCCTTCAGGATTAGAAGGAGATTATGCTTGTGCTCCGGGATGCAAGGAAGTTGAAGATGGTTGCTTGTGTCCAAAGATAAGAATTACAAAAAAATCAGGACAAGGTTTTGAAATTGCCTCATCAACAAGCGCATCTGTTGTTGCTAAAGAAATAAGAATTCAACCAGGATCAGATTATATTGAGGCAGTATCTGCTAACTCTATTCCATCAGTGAGAATTGGTAATTCTGACTTGGCAGAAGGAATGGCTATTGATGTTGCAGGATACAAAAATGTTTTTGTTTCAACAAACAAGAATAGTCTTGAAACTTATTTGAAAGAAGGACAAATCTCTATTAAAACAAGAGAAACTTTGATTAATGATGAGAATGGTATTTCTGTTGAAACATCTTCTGGAAACAAAGAACTAAAAATTCTTCCAACAGTGGCTTCAGAAAAAGCAAAAGAAGTTTTGTCTGATAAGTATAGTGAATTAGAGTTGAAAGAAGTTGGTAACAAGATTGTATATGTTTCGAACGAAGACAAACAGTATAAGATTTTTGGATTTATTCCTGCCTCAAGTAAAGTTACTGCTCAGATTGACGCAGAAACTGGAGAAACACAAGTTTCAAATCCTTGGTATGCTGGAATAAGCGTAGAAACAAAGTAATAAAAAAATATTTTTTTCTTTTTTTTTAAATTATTAACTCAATCCGAAACTTTCTTCGAACTCTTTCATTTCTCTTAATTTATTCAAGAATTTATGTCCTCTATCTGTAATTATTAAGTATTCATAATTCTTTTTTGCTATTTTTCCTATGAACTCCTTTTCAATAAGTTCCTCTAAGTACGAGCTCATTTGATTATGAGATAAGTTTGACTTGTACATCAAGTGTGTAGGTTTTATCTCTCCGCCTTTTGATTGTATTGCGGAGAGCATATCTTCAATGATTTGCATTCTATCTCTTTTTTTTGGCATAGTTTAGCACCATTGTGAGCGAAATTAAAAGTAAAATGTATCCTATTAATTGTATTAATTCGGCAAGCACATATAGTACGCTAAGCAATTGTATTATTAGAAATACTGCTTGACTAAGACTTAATACAAAAAAACTAGCAGAAATTAATTTTGTTACTTCTATTTTGTTTTTCACATAATTTTTGTAATAAAATATTGCTATTGCTATTGAGAGAATAAAACTTGTTAGATGAAAAGACAAATATGCCGAAGTGCTCAAGAAAATGGATATTACTAAAAGATAAACTGTAAATAAAAACATTGACTTGTGTTTTAATTTTACTAATATTGAGAATAGTATGAATAATCCTATTAATCCGGATATTGCGTATAGTAAGAATAGAGCAACATAAAAATTGTTGTATGCTTGTAATTGATAAACAACTTCATCAGCTATGTGAAACATGTTTATTTTGTATTGAGTTAAATAAACTGAGAAATAAGTTATTACCTTGAATATTAATGATGCTGCTAAAAAAGTCATTGCTATGAACATATTTCTTTGGTTTTTGTTAGAATTATTAATTTTGTAAAACTTCCATGCAGTTATCGCTATGAATGCAAGCACCAAAGCACTAAATAGATCTATGTATAAATCAGGTCCTGCGAACCATGTCGGTCCAAAGAAAGTTGTTATATCCATTTACTCTTAGTTAGTAATTTGGTTTAAAAAACTTATGAATATTTAGTATGGAGGTCTTGTTCACACGCCTTTTATACTTCTTACGCGCTACATATGTTGAGGTGATTCACATGAAACACAAACAAAGGATGGGAGATTTAGAGCTATTAAGTGAGGCAAAAGATCTTGATTATAGTGCGGAAGGATATCAAGGTTTGAAAGACTACGAAGTTGCTTACCTAGAGTATAGGAAGAGCAGGATTAAACATAATTCAGATGAACTCCTTCTCACACCAGACTTAGGGGATGAATTCTCCTAGTATGTCTGGTTTTTTTATTTCTTATAACTTCAAAATTTTGTAATTGTTTTTTTTAAGAAAAGAAGCGCCCGGGGTGAGATTTGAACTCACGATCCCAAAGGGACAGGATGTTTGCGATATAGTAGGTTTTCATAAACACCAGTTGGTATTTAGCAATCCTGCGCTATACCAGGCTAAGCGACCCGGGCATACTGTCTAGAAGCTTATCCTTTTTTATAAAAGTTTTGAATTGAGATTGTAAAAACCTTTATATATCAGGAATATAATTTCAGAGTCAGATGAATTTTTTAAAATTAGTATTAATACAATTTTTACTTGTTCTGTTTTTTGCTAGTTTTGTTTCGGCAAATGATTTTGATACAAGAACTTATTTGGATATTAATTCTGTTGTTTCTGTTCCTATTTCTTTTTTGACTACTGGAAATAATCCTGAGCTGGATATTTTGATTGTTAATTATACTTGGATGCCTAGAGAAGATTATCGTCAGCAAATAAAGAGTTTATACATGTCTCCAACTGCGGAGAATCATGATACTTATGCGTTATTCAAAGTTTATGATCCTGTTGATTTCACCTTGTTTGTTAATTTTACTACGAGAACGTCTTCTAATCCTTTAGAGATTAATGATAAGATTGCGTTTCCAATTGATGGGTTAGGACCGTCTTTAATTCAGTATACTGAACCTTCTGAGTTGATAGATATTACTCCAGAAATTAGAAAAATTGCAAATGATGTTGCTGCTGGCGAAGACGATCTTTATGTTGTTGCGTTTAAGCTTGCAGATTGGGTTAATACAAATATTGAGTATAATTTGAGTACAACTACTGCTGAAGCGGATCTTCCTGCATCCTGGGTTTTGAGAGAAAAGCAAGGCGTTTGTGATGAATTGTCTAATTTGTATATTGCTATGGCTAGAAGTTTAGGTATTCCTGCAAGATTTGTTTCTGGTATCGCATATACAGAATCAGAATTATTTTCAGAAAATTGGGGGGCTCATGGTTGGGCAGAAGTTTATTTCCCAGGTCATGGTTGGGTTCCTTTTGATGTTACATATAATCAATTAGGTTTTCTTGACGCTACTCACATAAAAATTGATGATGGTTCTGAAGGAGAAAAATATAGTGTTAAATATACTTGGAAATCTAATAATATTAAAGTTCAGCCCGGAGAGTTTTCAATTACTAGTGCTGTTGCAAATCAGGGATCTGCGAAGTCTCCTGATGTTGGAATTTCTGTTGATTTTTTTAAAGATGAAGTTAATCTCGGATCATATAATGTAATCACTGCTGAAGTTGAAAATTTAAGAGATTATTACGTCGCTAGGACTTTGTTTATTTCAAGAACTTCTAATCTTGAAATTGTAGATGAAGAGATTAAGGATGTTTTGTTGAAGCCTCATGAGAAAAAGACGGTTTCGTGGATTTTGAAAGTCAGCGATTCTATTAGTAGCAATTTTATTTATACATTTCCTGTGAATGTTTATACTTCATTTAGCGCAGAGGATCAAAAAGATTTTACTGCTAAAAAAGGATTTGAGGATGTTAGTTTAGCTTCTGCAGAAAATTTTGCAGGTTTGCACGAGGATGTTTTTGTACCTTCTTTTGATTTTAGTTGTAGTATCTTAGATAATATAATATATGTTGATTCAGATGCAACTATTAATTGTAATTTGGTTGGTGAAGAAGGTATTTCCGGAACTATTTGTTTAGAATCTGAGTGTGAAGATTTGGATTCTCCTACATATTCGCAGAAATATTCCTTGAAGGTAGATACTTCAACACCAGGATTCAAAACTTTGTCTGTAGATGTGAAAAGTTCTAAAGGTTCTGCTTCGTATTTTTTGACTTTGAAAATTTTGGATGATGCTAAATTGGATTTGATTGATTTGACTTTTCCAGAGAGTATTAGTTTTGATGGAGATGATTCTATTAACTTTAAACTTGAAAAAACATCTGATAGTACTCCTGTTAATGTGTCTGTAAAGCTTGATGGAGGTTTGTTTGAACAGAGTTGGGTCGCAGATTCCATTTATGGCGTTCAAGATTTTGCACTGAATTTTAAGGGATTGGATTTAAACGATGGAGACAACAAGTTTAAGATAACTGTTGATTATTTTGATGAAAAGGGAAAGAAGTTTTCAGAAGAAAAAGATTTTTCTATTAATATGAATGGTCTTAATTTGTGGCAGAAGTTTTTGCATTGGTTTAGAATAATTTAAATTAAGTTGTAAGAATTGTTGAATAAAAAAGTTCTAGAATTTTTTTAATTTATGCGGCAATGTAATTTAATTCGTACATTGGTTGGTATGATGGAACTTTTGAGTGAACTTTTAATCTGTAGTTGTTGAACCTGTTTGATAAGGCCCGAGAAGTTAAATCGTTTTTTAATGGTCTGAGTTTCGTTAGTACCACCTAGTATACATAAAGCTACATTAGAGAATTACAACTTGTATTTATACTTTTCTATGTTTTTCGTCTAAAAGGGCTTATTTCTTTTCCATAGGGTAAATTAAATAATTGTTTTCAATATGGAAGATAATTGTTTTTGATGCGTATAACACCAAAATGTTTTTATACATTCGCCATTATCACAACATTTATGCTCGATATAAAACTAATTAGAGAAAATTCTGAACTCGTTAAAGCTAATTTGGCGAGGAGAAAAGATCCTGAGAAATTAAAAATTCTTGATACTATTATTAGAATGGATAAAGATTGGAGAGAAAAAAAACACTTTGAAGATCAATTAAGAAAACAACGAAACGAAGTTAGTTCTAAGATTAATGAAGCAAAGAAGAAAGGAGAAGATGTAAAAAAAATTCTTGAAGAAGCAAAAAAGATTGCTGATCAAATAAAAACATCAGAAGAAGAAAGAAAGAAAATTGAAGGAATGTGGACAGAGCAATTAAAAAGAATTCCTAACATGATGCATGATTCTGTTCCTTATGGTAAGGATGATACTGAAAATGTTGAATTGAAAAAAGTAGGTAAACCAAAGAAATTTGATTTCGAACTTCTTCCTCATCAGGAAGTTGCTGAGAATCTTGGTGTTGCTGATTTTGAAAGAAGTGCAAAAATTTCAGGAGCAGGATTTTATTTCTTGAAGGGAGATCTTGCTTTATTGAATCAAGCAATTATAAGATTTGCAATTGATCACATGGTAAAAAAAGGTTACACTTATGTTGAGCCTCCTTTGATGATGAATAAAGATGCTTATGAAACTGGAGTTTCGTTAGAAGATTTTGAAAATGTAATGTATAAAATTGAGGGCGATGATAAATTTATGATTGCTACTTCTGAACATCCTCTTCTTGCTCAATTTAAAGATGAAATATTAGAAGAAGATTCTCTTCCAATAAAAATGGCAGGATACAGTATGTGTTTTAGACGAGAAATAGGTTCTCGAGGAATTGATACTAAAGGATTTTTTAGAACGCATCAGTTTAACAAAGTTGAGCAGATAATTGTGTGTGCGCCTGAAGATTCCTGGAAATATCATGAAGAGCTTCAAAAGAATGCAGAAGAATTATACGAAGCTTTGGAATTACCTTTTAGAGTTGTTAATATCTGCACAGGCGATCTTGGTTATTTTGCAGCTAAGAAATATGATATTGAAACGTGGATGGCTCGTCAAAAAGAATACAAAGAAACAGGATCCAATTCGAATTATCTTGATTATCAAGCAAGAAGAGCTGATATAAGAATGCATAGAAAAAAAGATAATTCTTATGTTCACGTTCATACATTAAACAATACTGCGATTGCTACATCCAGAGTTCTTGTTGCAATTCTGGAAAATTATCAGAACAAAGATGGAAGTGTAACTATTCCAAAAGTTCTGAGACCCTATTTATACAATAAAGAAAAAATAACTTTGAAATAAATTTTTACTCAAAAGTTATACTTATCTGCATCTTCTAGTATTTGGTTGGCAGTATCTCCCAAGGTTTGCAGTTTCTTTGACCCACAGTATGGGCAACTAGCTACTTGTTTGTCTTTTTTTCTAGAAAAGTGGTATTTACAACCCAAACAAGAGTACTTAACCATGCTATCTTTTACTGATTTAAGATTTTCAGCTTCTGTTTTCAATGAAGAAGGATTTGTTCTTCTTATTTCAGGCATAGTTTTATGTGTGGAATTAAAACAAGTGATACAAACGTATGATCTTCTTGTCTCATCAAATTTAACTTGATCCATCTTAACTGTTCTGTTACACGCTCTGCATACTACAGGCAAATTATTATCCATTTT
>Ga0210057_1002128_pt1 | contig 28750 bp, 28 predicted proteins | sample CryGeyCG2114_010_2_FD_183968 | JGI IMG/M metagenome (GOLD analysis project Ga0210057, IMG submission 183968) | Groundwater microbial communities from aquifer - Crystal Geyser CG10_big_fil_rev_8/21/14_0.10 (SPAdes) (version 2) | ecosystem: Environmental > Aquatic > Deep subsurface > Groundwater ...
AAAATTAGTTGTGAATCTCATTAAGAACTATTGTTTTAATGAAGATTTTAAGTTAATTGTATTTTTAAGTAAAGAAAATAATTACTACCAATCTAGATTTGTATTTTAGGTAAAGTAGAAGAATTTAATTTTGAGGAAAAATGAGTTTTTTAAGTTAGAAATGTTCATCTACTGTCCATACCCTCACTTTCTGAGTAATAATAATAAGAATATTAAACCAAAAAATTTCATGGATCAAATTATGTCACTGATTGTGTATAATATTAACTTTTTTATCATCCTATTATTAACTAGATGGGGTGAAGACTCCAATCGAGGAACGAAGATTGTGGGTCAAACCCCTTCGATGCCGAAGGCATCCAAAGTTTTCTGATCTCTGCTAGTTGACATAATATCATATTCAAATGGTTTGATTCCAAAGAGATTCCAATTACTTTTAAGTTGTTTAGTTTGTTCAGTAATATATCTTGCAACTTGTTCAGCAGATACATGTCCTGCGGTTCCACAATAATATCCCGTAGCCCAAAAATCATTACTACTTCTTGTTTGTCTTATAGTTGAAAACTTCTCTCTCAATTTTTTAGAGGTGTATTGTTTTATCTGTTGTATTATTTTCATAGGAGCCCATTTTGGATGTGCACTCACAAAAAAATGTACATGATCTGGCATTATCTCTAATGCTAGAGAATGCCAATGTTTTTTAGTGCAAAGATAATCTATCAGATTCTCAAGTTCACTTTTGAAAGGTTCTACTAAAATTCTCATTCTTGTTTTTGGTATCCATACAAAATGATAATTTATATTGTATTTACAGTGCGTTCCGTACCTTACTTTTGCAACTTCTTTCATAGTGACTTCATACTTCTTTAATTTAAAATGTTCTTTACAATCTATCTTATTAGCTCTCTCACTAAATATTTTAACCACATTCCAATTTGTATTAGTTTTTCCCATATTTTTACCTCCTGCGCCCGCGCGCATACAGGTAAAAATACGATAGTCAATTCTTTAGTCAATAAATTTTTAGTGAAACGACCCGAAGGGGAAAAATTTATGTTCTAAAGAATTGCAGTATTTTTCTTTTTTCTAATAACAAAAAGAATCTCCGGACAAGGAACGCAGTCCGTTATATGAGAGTTTCAATATATATTATGCACTATTTATAGAAATAAAAACACCTCACCCACAGACATTAAAACCAAACTCGAATTTGTTATTCTTAACCTCCATAGAATCTTTGTGAGTTAGATTATCAAATTCTTCATCCGTACTCTCGTTTATACTCAATTTACTAACTCCTATTTTATCTATTATCTCATTATCAAATTTTTTGAATCCTGAAACCAATTCTTCAGGAACTCTCAAACTCAAATTTATCTTATCTGTTTTATCCAAATTTGATTTTTTACGCAAATCTTGTATTCTTCTCATAATCTCACGAACAAAACCTTCTAATTCCAATTCTGGAGTTCTTTCTTGATTTGCATAAACAACCCCAAACTTAAATTCAGAATCTTTGTAAGGATAAGGTACATTTCTGGATGTAGTGAAATGTTTTTTCTCTAATTTGAAGGAATTATTATCTAATTCTAATAAGAAACTATCAGTTTTTTCTATATGCGAATATATTTCTTTGATTTCTCCCTTTCTTCTTTCAATCTCAGGGATTAATAAACTCACTTCATCACCAAAATCTTTCTTCATCCCTCTAAAATTAGGTTGAACATCTAATTCAATAGATTCTAATTTATTTACAACTCTAATAGATTTGACATTAGTTTGCTTCTTTATAACTTCTTCCAACATCTCTACAGCTCTTTGTACAGATTCATCAACAGTCTCAACAACTACTTCTTTGAGAGGCCATCTTCTAGAAATTTGAATTTTTTCTCTACAAGATAAAATAGATTGAATAACTTCACTTACAACTTCCATATTCCTCTCTAATTTAATATCAATCTTGCTTTCATCAAATTTATTCCATTCCAATAATTGTAAAGATTCTGTTCTCAAACCAAAAGCTTCTTTCATATTCTGATAAATTGCTTCTGAGATGAAAGGGCAACATAATGAATACATACTCAAAATTTCTCTAAAACATTTATATAATGTATATATAACAACAGAACTCTCAGACACCCCACTATTAGCTTTCTCTCTTACCAATTGCACATAAGTTCTGCTCAATGTCAAAAATAAATCTTCCACTTTATTCACAACTTTATCCATATGATAATTATCCATTAAATTCTCAACTTCTCTCATTGTAGAATTTAATTTAGAAAAAATATAGCGTTCTTCAAAATCTAGATTTTCTTCCTCTAAAGTTCCAAGAGTTCTTGGATTGACATTATGCAATTGTGCTAATTCTATAAGATATTTGTGCAAGTTCCACGATACAAAAAAATTTTTATACCTATTCTCTATCTCTTGCCATGAAAAATTTATTGTTGTACCTGCATTTATTGAACAAAAATAAGATCTCATAGTATCTATTCCATACTTTCCAGAGATTTCATATGGAGAAATAATATTTCCAAGAGATTTGCTCATCTTCACTCCATCCACTCCAAATAACATCCCGTGCATATGTACATTTTTATAACAAGGAATGTCCATGGTTAATGTACTCCCAAGATGCAACATATAAAACCATAATCTTACCTGTTCTTTTGCCTCAACTATTAAATCGATTGGAAAATATTTCTTGAACAAATCCTCTCTCTTAGGATAATAAAAACAATTCCAACCCACAGTTGCAGAATCTATCCATACATCTAGTATATCGTCTATCCGATTATATGTCCCTCCACATTCACACTCAAACTTTACTTCATCTATCCATGGTTTGTGTAAGTTCTGAGGCATATTCCCTCCCAACTTTTCGATATCATCCCTCCCTCCTATAACTTTCACACCCATACATTTATCACATTCCCATATCGGTGCAGGGGTACCCCAAAATCTCTGCTTGGTGATAGAATTATCTCTAAGATTTTCCAACCAAAAATCATAAGCTTCTTTGCCTGACTCAGGAACCCAATGAACATTTTTGTTATCTTCTTTCATTTGTGGGACAAGATCTTCTATCTTGAAGAACCATTGATCTGTTGATCTAAATACAAGAGGATTTTTACATCTCTCACAATGAGGATATTCGTGAGATACAGAGACAGATTTAATTAATGCACCTCTTTCTTCAAGATCAGAGATGAATTTTTTATCATCTTTCTTTGCAATCCATCCTTTAAATTTGCCCATACTCTCAGGATAAACTCCATATTCATCTATTGTATTAAATGCAAGAATATTATTTTTATGTCCTACTTCATAATCTTCAGGACCACATCCCGGAGCACAATGCACCAATCCCGTTCCAGCAGAAATATCTACATATTCTTTAGATAAAATAATCGTATGGATTTTTGGAGAATCTTCTTTTAAAGATTTGAAATCTATCTCATTTTCCCAAGGATGGTCATATTCCAATCCTTCTAACTTTTCTCCTTTGAACTCTTCTAAAACTTTAGCATCCTCTCCAGTTGAGAGTTTTGCAACTTGATTTGCCAAATCTGAAGCGACTATCCAAACTTCATTGTTAACTTTAATTTTACTATAAAGTATGTCTGGATTAACCATCACTGCAAGATTGAAAGTAATAGTCCATGGAGTGGTTGTCCATATAATTAAATATTCATTGTTATCATTTTTTGTTTGATCTTGTTTAGTTTTAACCTTAAACTTTACATAAATAGAATTATCAGTTATAGTTTTATATTCTTGTTCATGTTTCGCGAGTGCAGTTCCACAACTTGCACACCATCCAAGAGCACGTTTGCCTTTGTATAATCTTCCTTTCTCATAAACTTTTTTTACTAACCACCATTCACCTTCAATAAAATCATTATTGATTGGATAATAAGGATCAGAATAATCCATCCATATCCCAAGATTGAGAAGATCATCATCCATTATCTTAGCCATATTCTTAGAATAATCTATACATTCATTTGCAAACCTCATCACTCCAAACTTTTTTATGTCTTCCTTTGTCTTGAGATTGTGGAGTTTTTGTACCTGATGTTCTGTTGGAAGACCATGCATATCATATCCCGCTCTATCCCAAACATCAAACTTATTCCTTCGTTTGTATCTAAGAGCCATATCTTTTAGTGAAGAATTCCAAATATGCCCAGTATGCAATCTCCCAGAAGTATAAGGAGGACCTTGCAAGAAAGTGAATGTTTTGCCTCCTTTCCCAAGAGCTTTCTGTTTCTCATATATTTTGTTATTCTTCCAGAAAGTTAGAATAGATTTTTCTACCTTCTTGAAATCATAATTTTCTATTTTCATGTTATTATGCATCCTTTTGTATAGTTTATTAACTTTTCTGATGAATTTTATTTAAAAAAGATTAAACATTATTTGATCACTAAAATTACTTTTCATATTATTAGATTATATCCTTATCTCTCTGATTTTTAGGTTGTTTATCTAGTTCTAACTAAGCCCTTAATATGACATTTGAGACATTTAACTCAAGTCTGAGAAGTCTCCTTCCTTTAGGTAGGAGATGAATCAGACAAAAACATCGCAAGAATTGGTAAGACTTATTTTTGCAGAGTTTAGTCAATAATTTAGATGTATGGTAAATTGTCTTAGGAATCAAACATTTTAGCAATTTACTATGTCTGAAATTTGCAATTATTTGTGTTCGATCTCTTGCGAATTTCATTATATGAATGTTTGAAGACAAACCACTGGACAAAGTATTTGTCTAGTGGCTTTTTTTCTGAGTTGTGTGATAAACGCTTTGTAAGTGTAAAATAATTTTTGTTATTGTAAAACTTCCAAAAGCAAAGCCACTGGACACACTAGACAACCGCGCACGCAGGGTATATAAACAAGTTATGTCATATTATAATTAGTGATAAAAATGAAAATATACAGGTTTAGAATATATCCAAACAAACAAATTGAGCAGAAGTTACAGAAATCGCTTGATCTTTGTAGATTTACATACAACAATCTTCTTTCTGAGTTCAATAGTTGGGATACTATAACAAAATATGAATTACAGTCAAGAATTGTAGATTTGCAGATATGCTATCCTGAACTTAAAGAAGTATATTCTAAGACTTTGCAGTATGAAAATTATCGTTTGTTCTCAAATTTGAAGGCTTTAGGAGAAACAAAAAAGAAAAATAGAAAAGTTGGTAAACTCAGGTTCAAAGGGAAAGGTTGGTTCAAAACTATTCATTATAATCAATCAGGATATAAATTGTTAATGAAAGGAAAAAGATGTCAGACACTTAAACTCTCAAAGATTGGTGAAATTCCAATCAGATGTCACAGAAAAGTTAATGGTAACATTAAACAGGTTGTTGTGAAACGAGAAGCTTCTGGGAAATGGTTTGCTTCATTGATAACTGATGAGAAAAAACAAGTTCATAAGAAACAAATTAAGAAAGTTATTGGTGTTGATTTGGGTTTGAAGGATAGTGTCTGGGATAGTGATAATAACAAAACAGAAAATCCTAAATTTTTGAATAAATATTCTTTACAATTAGCTAAACGTCAACGCCAGATGTCTAAAAAGAGGTTAAGAAGTAAGAACCGAAACAAGTTTCGGATTCGATTAGCAAGGATTTATGAGAAATTGACCAATACAAGAAAAGATTTTATACATAAACTAACAAAATATTATGCTGATAATTATGATTGTATAAGTATGGAAGATATGCCTATCAATAATATGGTAAAGGGTAAGAAGAATAGATTTTCAAAATCGTTACTTGATGCTTGTTTTGGTTTTATAAGGAGTGAAATGCAACGCAAAGCTGAAAATTCTGGTGGGGTATTTATTCCTGTAAATTATAAAGGCACAACAAGTAGATGTAGCCAATGTGGAAATAATGTGAAAAAAGAGATTTGGGAAAGAGAACATAATTGTACCAATTGTGGGTTTTTTGTTCCGAGAGATTATAATTCTGCATTGGAAATCAAGAGATTAGCACTCATAGAGATAGGGATGGGACGTCCCGAATCAACGCTTGAGGAGATGGAAGCTCTACACTGTAAAGTGCAACTTCCGTCAATGAGTCAAGAAGCCATGCCGTTCACGGCGTGAGTAGTTCACGAGAAGTAGAACTAACTTCAAATAATACTAATAATAATGATTGAACTTATTTTATTCATTATCATAATGCTTGATAATGTGAGGTTGTATTTAAATTTAACCTCAAAAAAATCCTTCAAGTTTGCTCTGCTTTTGTTCATTCACTAAATCATCTACATTGTATCCAAGCACTTCAAATATCTTACCTAAAGAAGGTAATATCTGATTATTGATATAATACTCAGAATCTATCTCTGAAACATCTGCATCGTGAGGGATTTTAGCTCTATCTCTCACTTTCCCTTTACCTAAACAGATAACATATTCTATCAAACTACCAGCTTCAACTTTAATCCCAGATTTCTCCATACGACGTGCAATCTCTACATGAGGTCCAATAGATTCATAACTACCTAATTCTTTTGTAATTCTTGTTTTAATAATAAAATCATCAACCTCTAATTTATTTTTGTGAATATCAGTAATAATTTTTTTCACATAATCAAAAGCTTTGTCTGGATTATTCTCTTTTAATATTATAGAAATAACTTTCTTCTGTACTTCACGAGCAATCTTTGATGTATTCCTTCTCACACTTTCAAATCCTTTGATAACAATATGATCCTCATCATCTATCATTGCATATCTTTTCTTGGCTCCACCTTTTCCTTCTTTGGTAGAGATAAATATCCCAGAGGGATAATGTCCCTCAAATTCCAATTCCATTATTCCAGGGAGATTTGAATTTATTTCATCAACTATCTTCTTTACTCTTCCCATCTCTTTCTCATCCTCTACTGTTGTGAATATACTATCAGTATCACTGTATATAACTTTGAAACCCTCTTCTGTCATTTTATTTATCACTAATCTAATATAATATCTCCCAAAAGCAGTAGTAGAGTTTGCAGCTTCAAAAGAATACCAACGAGAAGGATTGAATGCTAAATATCCATAGAAAGAATTAGCCAACAATTTAAGTCCTTGTTGTCGTGCATCTAAGAGAGGAGTTTTTTTCTCCTTCATTATCTCTTTAACTCTAGTTCTCCTCTCAATAAGGTCTTCAATCATCTCTGGTAAGAAAGCTTTTTTTTTCTGACAGAACCACAAATCTCCTTCAAGAGGAACTTCATGTTTATCTCTGCAACATTTACATCTTAAACTCGCACCAGAGAGATTATGTGATGCGATAATAGTCGGGTAAATACTCTTGAAATCAAAAAGCACGATATGATGGTATAATCCAGGATGAGGTTCAAAAACAAAAGCTCCCGCCAATATCTTATCATATCTTTCCTTCACTTCATCATGAGTTGGTTTGTTAGGAACTAAGTTGTTGTGTTTTGGAGCGTTCTTTATTAAGAACCATTCCACCATCTGAGATAAAGATAATCTTGAAACATCAAAAGGAGATAATCCTACAATATCGACCATCTCTATAACGCTTGGTAATAATTTAAGACATAAATTAAGAGTTAGTAATGAATCTTGCAGATTATACTCGCAATATTTGTGTAATTTTTTCCTATCCCTATCATCCCATGCACTTCCAAGTTCCATAATATTCACTTCATGTTTTTTCTCCCCTAGTAATTCTTTTGCGACATCATCTAATTTCAGAGAATCTGTCTTAAGAGATTGTCTTAACATATTTTTCGTTAAATTAAATACATCTAAATGCAAAGTTCCTTTTATGTTAACTTCATCTCTCCTCCCTCTCCCAAAACTTAACCTAGAATTATCCACTCCAATATCTAATTTTATTTTATATTTTTGTGCTCTTTTCTGTAACTGCGGGAAATCATATCCGTCAGTAAAATATCCTGTGATGATATCTGGATTTCTCTCATGGATTATCTCTTTAAAACGTTCTAATAATCCCAATTCCCCATCAACAATTTCAATATAATCTTCTCTTGGTTCCACATCTCTCCATGTAATAACTTTCTTATAATTCTCTGAAGCAAATGATATCATCAAGATAGGAGTATCTTGGCTTTTCATATCTGGATAAGATTCAATATCAAAAGCGAGAATATTAGAAAAATCAGAATAAATCTCATCTCCTTTTTTTATCGAATCAACAATCACACATCTACAATGTGGAAAAGGAGTTGTTTCTTCCCCCTCTACAATATATTCTCTAAACATTGATATGTCATTATCTATCAAATATCTTCTAGTGTATAAAATATCTCCTTCTAATAATATTATCCCTTTTTTTTCTAATATATTTCTTAATGTAGGCATCTGATTTGGAGTCTGTAGAGTTACTTTAAGAACATCTATTTCTTTTCCCGCTAATATTTTAGTATGTTTTTCTATATTGTTTATATCAACCTCATCTATATTTTCTAATGTATTTCTAACTTCTCCTTCTTCTCCATTTAATACAACCCAAATGTAAGGATAGAACTCATGCTTCACACATATTTTATTTCCTTCTCTAGTTCTCCCAAATAATAAAACATAAGGTTTATCCTCTATATCTAAGTCTACGTCAAAAGGAAAAAAGCTGAACTTAACCATAGAAATACTTAATATTTAGCTTATTTAATAATCTTTATGTTATTCATATATTTCTGAAGTATCTCTGGGACTTCAATAGAACCGTTAGATTGTTGATAGTTTTCAATTATCGCAACCAAAATTCTTGAAGTTGCTAATGCAGTATTGTTCAAACTGTGAGGGAGTCTGTAATTACCAGAACCTTGTTTTCCAATTTTCACATTAGACCTTCTTGTTTGATAATCTGTATAATTGCTATTCGACATAGTTTCCCTATACTTGTTTTGTCTAGGCATCCATACTTCAGTATCATATTTTTTTGCGGCGAAATTTCCAAGATCACCAGTACATACATTTACAACCCGATATGGGAGGTTTAGTGCTTGGAGAATTCCTTCACAATTCTCTTGGAGTTCTTCATGAAGTTTCCATGAATCTTCCGGTCTACATATTACAATTTGTTCAACCTTGTTAAATTGATGTGTCCTGAATAAACCTTTTGTATCTATTCCTGTACTACCAACTTCTTTTCTAAAACACATACTATATCCTGCAAATTTAAGAGGTAGTTGATCTTCATCTATAATTTCATCTACAAACTGTGCGTTAAGAGGATGTTCTGCAGTAGCAATAAGATAAGAATCTTCTCCATCTATTTTATACATTACATCTTCAAAGTCGTTGAAAGAAACAACTCTAGAATAAACTTCTTTCTTCATCATTAGAGGAGATTCTATGTATGTGTATCCTTTCTCTGTCATAAAGTCTATTGCAAAATTTATCAATGCTCTGTTAAGAAGTGCCAATTGTCCTCTCAAAATATAAAATCCGTGTCCTGAAAGTTTTGCACTTATTTCAAAATCTAAAAGTCCTAAATTCTCTCCGGCTTCAACATGATTTTTTATTTCAAAATCAAATTTTTTAGGTTCACCCCATTTTTTAATTTCTAAATTTTCGTCATCACTCTTTCCATAAGGTACTGATTCATGCATGATATTTGGGATCTGAAGAAGATAATTGTCAATATCATTTTTGAGTTTATTTTTTTCTTCTTCTTTTTTATTTATCTCTTCTGGAATAGAAGAAGCTCTCATCATCAATTCTTTTGTATCTTTTCCTTCTTTCTTTAACTGTCCTATTTTTCTTGAAACTTCATTTCTTTCATGTCTCAACTCATCTACTTCAATATGAAGTTTTTTCCATTTCTCATCTTTTTCTTTTATTATCTCAATCCATTTTATTTTTTCGTGATCTTTACGTTTATTAAGATTAGAAATAACGATTTCAGGAGATTCTCTTATTAACTTTATGTCTAGCATAAGATGAATTTATCTGTTAGAGTTTATAAATCTAACTTTGAAAATAAATAATAGAAAGATATTTATATCTTCTATATTATAATCTAAGATATGATAAATGAACAGTAGATGTCATCATTTTTACTCCATTATCAATATGCTCAATTATTTTTTTAGCTCTAAAGTTTATTTCTTTTTCCTGATAAGTCAATTTTCTCTTAGGAGAAAGAAAAGAATGTATAAAAACATTAGCATCAACAAATATCATTTTATTTTAAGTAATTCTGTTTTAAAGTTATCCCAATCAGTTAATGAACTTTTTATATCTACTTTCTTATTAGGGATATCTGATAGTTTTTTATATTTTGGAGGAAATCTTTTAGTACCAATCAAACCTTCAACTCTTCATCCTGCACATAATCTAAGTTATTCTTAAGTGCTAATTCGGCTTTTGCTAACTCTTTCCCTAGATAAGAAGCGTGATCTAATCTTGAGATTAAGTAAAGTTGTGCTAATGTGAAATAGATATCATTAGCTCTTATCCCATAAACTACCTTGAGAACTTTATTTTTTTGTTTACAATATCCTGCTTCTATTCTATTCTTTTCTTTATTAACCCTTATCAAAAAATAACCTTTAAAATCATAGACCCAATCTTTAAGATCATCATACTTTCCTTCTATAAATTCTGCTTCCGAATAATCTGGTGCTTCATACATTATACAAACTCCTTAATAAGATAACTTTCATTTAATCTAGGCATTCCTATCTGTTCTGCAATCTCTTCAGGATAATATTTATTACCATCTTTCCATAACATTCTAAGAAACTCTCCTGCTTCTTTATTTAAGAACCAATCGGATCCAAAATTAGTTTCTAGATAACTTCTCAATTGCGGTTCAAACATCCATGCTTTGAGATATTCCGCACTATACAATCCTCTATCAAAATCTGTCACATAACTCACAGAATCATATTTACATTTAGTAGATTGTGTTAAGATAGAAGAAAACATTTCTGGTTTATCGTTATACTCTTCAGAAGTTTCTTCCAGATTCTCATCTAGTTTTCTCAAATCATTTTTATAAAATTTAAGTTCATACAATAACTTTGAAGAATATCTCCTCAACATTAACAAATTCCAAAATTTCATGAAGGAAAGATATTCGTCCAAATCCTCCTTAGATAAATCAAAAAAGTGAGTGATAAATTCTCTATTAAAAAATAAATGTTCAAATAAGAATGAATGTATCTCTGTTGTTCCGAATAATCCATAATATTTAAATTCATATTCTAAATCTTTAAAAGTAAACGCATAATGTAATGCATGTCCCACTTCGTGCCATAATATCTGGAAATCACTTCGCCCGCCTTCAGGATTCATCAATACATGTATCTCTTCTGGAACAATTATAGGATAACAAAAAGCTCGTGGTTCTTTATTTTCTTCTTTATCTATATGGAATGTGATATTCTTAAGATTATCAAAATCAAATCCTAAATTAGATAGATATTCTTTCAGTTTAGGTTTGATTTCTTCCGCTTTGAAATATTTGTCAAACCTCTCTCCTTTGAGTAAAAATGTTATATCAAAATGGTTCACATTATTATAATCCAAATTAGCTTTTTTGCAAAATTTATCGAATAATAAATCAAAAATTTCTTTTGTTTCTCTTAGAATATTTTGGATCATTTCTTTGAGATTATCATAATCCGTTTCATGTAACTCTGTTAATGCTTCTAATTCATTATCATATCCAAAAGATTTTATTAATTCCTCATCTTTTTCAAACAATTGTTCTGCGTACTCTTTGCTCTTTTCTCTTATTTCTTTGCCTTTATCATAGATTTGTTTCCTTTTGGATTGATCCGGTTCATTTTGTATTAATCCATGAACATCTTTAAATTTGATTTTTTTTCCATCTATTTCTATTTCTGATTTTGCAATAAAAGTTGCATACTCATCAGATAGAGGAGATAAAATTTCTCCAATATAATCCCCCATAAGAGAATCATATAAATATCTTAACTGTCTTTTTTTAAACCTAGATTGTTCTTTTTCATATAACTCTTTTACCAATTCTACTTTATCTTTTGTGAAGAGATGTTTATATTTCTGAAATATTTCTACAGACCTCATCTCTTCTTTTTTCCCCAGAGAATATTCTATAAATTCATACGCATATTCTTTTTTGAATTCTAACAAATTATTTTTGAGTTCTTCAAGGTTCATTTTATAATATAATCCAACCTGATTTAAAAACATAACCCTTAAAAAGCTAATAATCCCTAATCTAGTTATATCACCTCCAATTAAAATGCAAATCACCACCCAAGACAAACATTCTGATGTAATAATAGCTGAGCTAAAAATATCAAGAGATAGAATCGCTGCTTTAATAGGAATTAATGGAAAAACAAAGAAAAGGATAGAAAAATTAACAGAAACTAATCTTGAAATTGATTCTAAAGAAGGAGAAGTTATAATAAAAGGAGATGATGGATTAAAGATATATGAAACAAAAGAGGTAATAAAAGCTATTGGGAGAGGTTTTAATCCAGAAACTGCACTTAAGTTATTGGATATGACATATAATCTTGAAGTTATCAAAATTTCAGATTATGCAAATTCTAAAAACTCAGAAATACGATTAAAAGGAAGATTAATTGGGACAAATGGTAAGACAAGAAGAGCTATTGAAGGATTAACTGAAAGTTATGTTTCTATATATGGGAAAACAATATCAATAATAGGAAGGATAGAATCCTCAAATATTGCAAAGAGAGCTGTTATAATGATTTTACAGGGAGCTCCACACTCCACAGCATATAATTGGATGGAACGAAAAAGAAAAACATTAAAAAGGATGGAATTTGAATTAATGAATGAAACAGATGATGGAAAAGAAACTTAAACCCAAAGCACACGAACTTGCTCAAAAGCAAAAAGAGATTAGCGTAGCTGAATTTTTTGAGAAAAATAGACATCTTCTTGGTTTTGATTCTCCTAAAAAATCATTAATGACTACAGTGAAAGAAGCAGTAGATAATGCATTAGATGCTTGCGAAGAAGCAGAAGTTCTACCTGAAATCTCTTTAGAAATTATAGATATGCAAAATAATAGATATAGAATGATTATTGAAGATAATGGTCCAGGGATTGTTAAGAAACAGATTCCTAACATTTTCGCAAAACTTCTTTATGGGAGTAAATTTCATGCTTTGAGAGCTACAAGAGGACAACAAGGGATAGGGATTTCTGCAGCAGCATTATATGGACAATTAACTACTGGGAGACCTATCAAAATAACATCAAAAATATCTCCTGATGACCCTGCATATTATTATGAACTTCATATTAATACATTAACAAATCAGCCTGAAATAATAAAAGAAGAGCAAGTTGAATGGAAGAAAAACCAAGGAACAAGAATAGAATTAGATATGGAAGCATCTTATCAAAAAGGTCCTCAGTCTGTTGATGAATACATTAAACAAACTGCAATAATCAATTCTCATGCTACAATAATTTATACAAATCCTAAAGCAGAACAGTTCATTTTTACAAGAGTTGCCAAAGAACCTATAAAAATTCCTAAAGAGATAAAACCACATCCTTATGGAATAGAAATTGGAGTTATGATAAGGATGTTAAAATCTACCCAAACAAAAACATTACAGCAATTCTTAACTACTGAATTCTCAAGAGTCACAGTTAATGTTGCGAAAGAAATATGTGACAAAGCTATTGTAGCTAATAATTCTAAACCAGAAAGTCTTGATAGAAGTTTTGCGGAGAAATTAATCAAAGCTATTCGTGAAACCAAGATAATGGCTCCTCCTACTGATTGTGTACAACCAATAGGAGAAGAGTTATTAGAGAAAGGTTTGAAGAAAGAAGTACAAGCAGAATTTTACACTTCTGTATCCAGAAATGCTTCTGTTTATAGAGGGAATCCTTTTCTTATTGAGGTGGGAATTGCCTATGGAGGGGAATTGACTAAAGAAGGTACTTGCAGAGTATTAAGATTCGCAAACAAAGTTCCTCTTATGTATCAGCAAAGTGCGGGAGCGATACAAAAAGCGATTACTGATATCAACTGGAGAAGTTATGGATTATCACAAAGTGGAGGATCATTACCACAAGGACCATTGGTAATATTAGTTCATATGGCATCTGTTTGGGTTCCATTTACTTCCGAGAGCAAGGAAGCGATTGCACATTACGATGAAATAATCAAAGAGATGAAACTAGCATTACAAGAAGCAGGAAGAAAACTTGGATTATATGTGCGCAAGAAGAAAAGAGTGGGAGAAGAGTTGAAGAAAAGAAGTTATATGGAAAAATATATTCCTTATGTTGCGACAGCTCTTGGAGAATTACTTGATCTTAAAAAAGATGAACAAACAAAGATAGAACAAGATCTTGCGGAAACTCTTGAACATGTGAGAGGGGAAGTTGAAGATTTAACATTTGATCCAAGCAAAAATGAAGAGTATGATGAAACATTAGCTAAGTTCGGTATGGAGGACGAAGATGGAGAAGAAAATCGTGACGAAGAATAAAACAAACAAGAAAGAAGTTATGGAAGAAATAACTTCAATAGCAAGAGAAATTCATAAAGATATCTCTAAACATAAAAATCCAACAGTAAGTATGCCATTACGTTCATTATCTAATGTGGAATATGATCCTAAAGAAGGATTTTTTGAGCTGAAAGGTAAAGAGAAAATAAGAAAATTGACAGCATCCACAATCAAAACATTCGCACAAACACTTCTTCTAATGAACGAGTCTAGGAAATTAGCAAAGATAAAAGATACTGCGTCTAAGAGAGAAGCATATTATATCTCTAAAAATTGGGGAGTTGCAGCGTTCAAAGAAGATGCAGAAGCTTTCACCGTGATGGATGATGTAGAAGCTATGTTACAAGTTAATAGAGAACAGATGGGGTTCATTCCTGAAGAAAAAGGAGGAGCTGTTGCTGGGAAATTAGTTATAATTGATGGAAATGATAATATAGATTGTACCAAATTTGGTTCTGGAGCTTATAGTATCCCTTCAACAGTAGAACATCTCAAGTTCAATACCAGTGCGAAATTTATTTTGGTAGTGGAGACATCCGCATTATTTCAAAGATTAAATAATCACAAATATTGGGATTCATCTAATTGTATAATTGTTGCGATGGGAGGAGTTCCTACACGTGCAACTAGGCGTTTTGTTCGTCGTCTTGCAGATGATAAAAAGTTGGCAGTTTATGTTTTTACAGACGGAGATCCTTATGGATATCTGAATATTTATAGAACATTTAAAGTTGGTTCTGGTAATGCTGCACATATTAATGAATTTTTTTGTGTCCCACAAGCAGAATTTTTAGGAGTTACTCCACAAGATATTATTGATTATAAATTACCAACACACGATCTTCAGGAACAGGATTTGAAGAGGATAAAAGATGGGATTAAGAACGATCCTTTCGTGCAACATCATAAGAAGTGGGAGAAAGCTCTTGAGCAAATGGCAAAGATGAAGAAGAGATCAGAGCAACAGGCATTTGCAAGTTCAGGATTAAATTATGTCCTAACTGATTATTTGCCTAACAAATTAAAAGATAAAAGTACTTGGTTGCCTTGAATGTTTATAGTAAAGGGAGATTGATTCTTGCGGGAGGAGTTATTGTTAATGATAAAAAACAAATACTTTTACTTCTTAAAAAATCACATAATCATTATGAGATGCCCGGAGGAAAAGTTAATCTTGAAGAGTGCGAAGATTCAGAAGAACCTTCTATTGAAGAACTGTCAAAAGCTGCGGAGAGAGAAGTTTATGAAGAGCTTGGTTCTGTTGAATTGGAAAAACTCAAATATTTTGCAAAAATAGAGTTCACGATTCCAGACGGAAGAAAAGCAATTGGGTACAATTTTCTAACAAAGATTATATCTGGAGAACCAAAGATAAATGAACCAGAACTATTTTCTGACTTGAATTATTTTGATATTTCTGAGCTGGAAGATTTGAATATTGCTCCTAATCTTAGATTATTGTTGCCGAAACTGAGGCTTTTAGAGAATGAGTGATTTTGTTTAAGATTTAGATTAATTATTATTTATCTCTTTTCTTAACTTAGAATCAGGGATATGTTCTTCTAAATTATCTATTTGGGACATAAAATCTGAAGGTCTTTGCTCCCAATGTTGTGTTATAAGTTCATATAATTTATTTTTAATGGGTATTCTTGTATTATTAAATTCTTCTATTTTGCATATTTTCTCAAACATCCAGAAAAACCATTTGTTTTCTTTTTTGCTTTGTTCCATTATCTCTTCATACATAACATCATAATCTAATCCTTCTTTTATGAGTCTATCACAATCATCTATATCTCCTTGTCTTGGAGTCATTGATTTGAATAAAAAAATATCTTCATTAGAAATGAGGAGTATGTTGAGTTTCCCAAATTGTCTGAATTCTTGAGCTCTTTTTATCATACTTGGGCTAAGAAATAACATTTTTCCAACTTGGTTTAGAAATATATCTATCCTAGATTCTTCTTTAACAAATACTGCAAGAGCAGTAATATAAAATTCATCTTCTATATCTGTTAGTAGTTCAAATCCTTCTTCTTTGATTGCTTTATCAAGAATATCAAAATCTGCTTTTGATTTCACAATTATATCTATATCTTTAGTTGAAGGTTTAATATTTTTGAAAGATAACGCCCCTCCTCCTATCATATATATACTAACAGTACTATTAACTCTCATCCCAATTTTTACCAACCAATTTAGAAGTTCATCTCTCTCAAACATTTTTCACTCCATACATTTTAGCAATTCTAATAAAATCTTCCCTATCAAACATAGGGATAGTTTCTCCTTTTAAAAAATTTATTAAATTATTGAATTGGGAATATTTTCCATATTTCATAGCTATTGGAAGTACTCTTTTTTCTTTTAGTTTGTTTTTCAAATAGAAAGTTAATATTAGACTTATGTTTCTATAATCATCAGATTCAAATAAAGAATGTATGAAAATTTCTTCTTTGGTTAGTTTTCTTTCTGGTAATACGCATAGTGCAGAAATCGTTCTTACGTTAATTCCATAATCTTTGAACTTACTTAAACCTGTTATTTCTCCTTTAATTAATTTTTTTTGATCCACTTCAAATATAATCTCATCTTCATACTTCCATTTTATGTAACCATTTAATGTTGAATGATTCTTATATTCTATTATAAATTCATTTAGTAACGGCCACGACTTTTTGTTTAATCGGTATAGTTTTCCTTTTTTTTCTATAATCCCTCTATTTTCTAATTTTTTCTTATATCTTAAAATCATATGAGTTGAAACTTTGCTTAGTTTTGAAGCTTCTTTTAATGTAATCCAATCTTCTAATGTTGCTAAAAATTTTAATTTGCTATCTGCTAGAATTTGTTCAAATTTTATTGTTGGGTATTTAATTATTAAATCTCTTAATTTTAATGTGTAATTATTTCCACTAATTTCTATCGCTTTTCTGCTTGCTTTGATAGAAAAATTAGGTTTTTTTGTTATGAATCCTTCTTTTTCTAGGTCTGAGATTACTGAGGCTGTCCAGCTAAATGATTTGTTTAGTTTTAGGCTATCGATGGTATGATTTCCATGTATTATTGACCGAAATACTGTTATCATAGGCTTGGAAAGGTCCATATATGTAATATAACAGTAATAATATATAAATGTTTTTGTTAAATTGGTGTTTTTTGAAGTTATGATTAAATCCTAGAAAATGAAGAAGAGTAAACATCTCATTGAAGTAGAAAGAAGGATTTTTTGAATAAATGTGTTAAACTAATTTTTTGAATTCATTCCACATAATATGTTTTGCCCAGTTTCGTAGTGGTTTATTGTTTAGAATTTGTATTTTTTCTTTTTGATTTCCTGAATATGCATATACTGCTTCTTTCAGTATTCTTACTTTATACCCCCATTTTAACTCTTGTGCTGTACAAAATACACAACAATCAATAGTTAGACCTATAAGAATAACTTCATCGACATCTGTAGGTTTCCCAATTGTTGTGTTTAACCATCTTGTAAATTTTTTTGTATCTTGATATGGAAGCCCAGGTTTATTTTTTGGATTGCCTATATTTTTTCTTATCCATATTGGAGAATTCATACATTTTATCCAGACTGGATTTAATTTGATATCTTCTGGAATTTCAGAAACATAACCTTCTTCTCTGGGTCGTGTAGAATCATCACGATCTCCTAGACGAGGTTTTCGGTAATCTGAAACTATTTCTGCAATCTTTACATCTTTTTCCCTTAGAAAAGGTACAAGTTTATTTTTTATGAATTTAACACAAGGTTTTGGGGTGTAATGTTTACCTCCTTCAGCACTAAACTCTTTTTAAAAATCCACACATATTATTTTAACAGTCATAATATACACCTCATAAAATATATATCACAAACAACTATATCCAGACTTAACTCCTGCACCGAATCCTAAACCTCCATCTAAGAAAAAGTTATTAGTTCCCAATTCTGCCACGAAATTATTTGTTACACATGTTCCTAATTTCAATCCAATAGCAAATAAATTCAAACTAGAATCTGGCAATGTTGTAACATCTAATGTTTTCTCTGGAAGCTCTTTTATCTCTAAACTTGTTACAGCCCAGAAATAAGTGTTTGAGAACTCTCCATCAATAACTTCAGAATGTAAATTATCTATTATTAATAATGAAGGTTGATTTATCTCTCCTGAAATTCTTGTTTGTGTAAATTCTTGATAATCAATATCAAACTTTGCTTCTGTCACCCCATCATTCTGTTGCTCCCCCATCTCAGAAGCATCTATCCATTCTCCTTGCTTGTTTAAATAACTTATTTTCAAATTTTCAGGAGGTTGGAATTGAGCAAGAGCTGTTGATGATAATATCAATATAACTAATATTATAGATAATATTTTTGTTGTTTTTGTAATGACATTCTCCATAATAATTAGAAGTAGTTATGAGTATTTAAAAGTTTGGAGCGAGGATTAAGTAAAAGAAAAATAAAAGTTCATATTAAATGTTAAGCAACTTCTCTATCAGCTAGATTTATATGATTTGTTTTTACATGAGAATAATCTTTGGTTGGATCATAATGAAAAATTTCTCTCTTTTCTCCTCTCTTTCTTTTATCATCAAATAAATTTTCATCAACTAAATCCTGAGTATATCCTATATCTTCTCTAGCTTCTTTTAGAGAATCATCTAATTGAGCTAATCCTTCAGATAAACCTAAAACAGCTCTTGTTAGAGAATCCTGAGTTTCTTCTGCCCCTTCAATTCTCTCTAATAAAGATTCGTTATCTCCTATTGAGGGGACATTAATAACTGTTCTAAATGCTCTTCCTAGAGCTTCTCTTATTGATTTATACATTTGAGGTATCATAATCTCTTTGATTTCAGAGCTAGTATTTAAATATAACTACTAATTAGTAATCAAATAAAGAAAACTTTATAAATAACATATAATACATATATTGTATGAAAGGGATTTTGGCTCTATTATTAGGGGCTGTTATTGGAACTTCTAGCTGTGCTTCTATGGAAAAAATGACTGAAATTGTGAAATTTAGATCTCAAAAACCAAATTTAGAATTAAAATTAAATCAAAGATTAGATCAAAGAGTGCAACATAAACCTCTTTCTGAGATAAGAGAAGAAGAACTTTCAGAATATCAATATTTTGAACACGAAACCCATTATGATTTTGATTATGGAAGTTTACAAACACAATTTACAGTTTATATAAGACCAAATGGAAAATTTTTGACACATACTAATGTTTCGGGATTAGATGGAAACAAAAACAAACTTTTAGAAGAGATATTAAATCAAAACCATTCATTAAGTCTAGAGAAACAAATTCAAGGTTTGAATACTATTAAAGATAATATGAATGGAGTAGTAAGTGAAGAAGAAGCAGAACAAATTGTTAATGATATAAAATCTGTTTTAGTTGAATATCAAATATGGGTAAATAATCAACATCAAGCTCATGGATTAATAAAAAGAGAAGTACTTGAAGAAACAGGAGTATTGGTCGATTCATTAAAAGAATTTGATAATTATTTATCTCAAACTTTAGGAGAAGATAGGTTTTTTCAAGATTTTGAGAACACAAGAAAAGATTTTTTTGAGAAAGCAAATGAATTAGGAGATTCTGCAAATAGATTAAAAAGATTATCAAAATTGGAATGTTTTGATTTATTAAATTCAGTTTTGGATGAAAATTTCAATTGGGATGGTTATAATTGCAACCAACTCGCACAAACTTACAGAAATTATTTTACTTTTTTAAAAGGAATAAATCCTAACTTAAAAGGAGTTCATGTAACTCCAGGAAGTGCATGGAGATTAGAAGTTGGAAGAGGACAAGAAGGACATAGTTTAATTAGAGTTTATGATTTGACTAATTCAACAACTCTTTTTATAGACACTTCTAAGATTGCTAATGGAGATTATAGTGGTGGAGTAGATGATGTTTATGTTTTCAAGTTAGATAGGATGGTTGCGAGAAAATAACAAACTACACCCCAATCAATAACGTAGCATCTTCATTTAGCCCTTCTCCCTCAACTTTTATTAATGCTTTTAAATATTCATGAGATTCTTTTGATGGAGATGATATAATAAAATTAATATTATCTGTCGAATTTATGTTATTGTTCTTTTCTCTCATTATTTCATCCAATTCATGAAAACTTGTTGAAAAAATAACATTATCTTTAAACAATTCTTCCTTAGGTTCTCTGAATGTCTCATCATGTGTTGCAACAAGAACTATTTTTCTTTGCATAACTTCTTTTACACCTTGATTAATAATCCCTGTTTCTTTTTCTTCTTGTATCTCTAATTCTTGAATAAACTCTCTCTGCTCGCTATCAAGAAGTTTAACTTCTTTTATACCTTTAATACTTTTTATTTGAGAAATAATTTCGTTTGTGTTCATATGTTTACTCTTCACTAATTTGCTTATCCGATATAATTCAACTTATGATCCTTTTTTCCTTGATTATCTTTGATCTGTTTGAGCTGTTCCACTCTTGACATAATCTCATTTTCAAGATCTTCAATTTCCTTGTCCAAATTATTCATATCTATTTCTAAACAAAACATTTGGTTCAATACATTTAACAAATTCCTTGCACTGCTCATCCCAAGATACATCGGATGTGCAAATGTTTCCGTTAGTAAAGCTATGGCAGGGATTTTATGTTCTGATGCAATCCCCACAAGCAATCCTGTAACTCCAACTATAGGTCCTACAACCCCATAAGTCTTATCATTAATCTTTACTATTTCTTTATATTTTTTTATGATTTGTTTATTGTTTGCTGTGCAATAAATTTTGGGGGATTTAGGGATTTTAGGCAATCCAATCCCACCAGTTGTAACAATTTCTTTACATCCTAATTTTTTAGTATAGTCTATTAACATCTCACAAAATTCATAACATGGTCTTTCATTTGATGGTTGAACATCTCCTGACAACAGTAACAAATTATCTTTCATTTTTTTTGTTTTATTAAGAAGATAAAGTTCTATCTTTGGAAGCTCTACCAAATTATTTTCTTTAATAAATACAGAATGAGGGAGATCATAAGATAAAAATTCCGCAATCTTCTTTGCTTTTTTCTGTGCAATTATAAAATCAATAGCAATTTTCCCAACATTAGCAATTCCCGGTAAACCTTCAATTAGTACTGAATCTTTAAGATTCAACGTACTAGATTTTGCTAAGTTCTTAATCCTCCATGAACTATTTGAATTTTTCTTGTCTTCTTTGTTTGCCATGTTTATCATCTAAACTGAATTTTGAAGATTTAATTTCTTTTGTTTTTTTACCACACACCTTACATATCTCATTTAATTGATATCCATGTGCTTCACATTTATACATATTTTAGATGAGCTAAGTTACGCTCGCACAAAATTTGCTTCTCCTACTTCTTTTTCAAAGAAAGATATTGCTTTCTCTAATTTTGTTTTGTATTTTTTTTCTACAACCTCATAATCTTTATCTTTAATCAATATTTTATACTTTCCTCCTCCAAGATATTTATGAGATATAGATTTATCTTTCATCTTAGAGAATGTTTCTTTAATCAGATCAATCCCATTATTTTTATATGTTGTTAATGTTAATGTCCCCTCAATAGTAACTTCTGGAGGAACCATTCTTTGTTTGATTAATTCTAGTAATGGTTTCTCTATCTTTGCATTTAACTTAATAGATTTTATATCCGCCTCTTCATTGACTATGTCCTCAAAGAATTCGTGGAGATAATCATAATCAGTAAATATATCCTTAGTTATTTCCTCATATAATTTTTGAGGATCTTTCTTCATCTCTTTTGCAATAATTTCTATAATCTTTTCTGCTTTCTGTTCCTTCTTCATCTGATTAATCTTATCTCTTCTCTGTCCTTCTGTAACTCTTCTTAGAGAAAGATCTATATGCCCTCTGTCATGTTTGATTGCTAATATTTTACATACTACTTTTTTCCCTTCGTTAACATAATCATTAAGTGTTCTTATTCTCCCAGGAGCTATTTCTGAGATGTGTATCATCCCAGACTTACCCTTATATTCATCTAAATTTGCGAAAACCGCAGTAGGTAGAATTTTGCTTACTGTACAAACTATAATTTCAGATTCTTCCGGAAAACCTTGTCTTGAATAAAACATCGTAAATGTGAATTGTTATTTTAAATAACAAACTTTGTTTCTTAAATATTAAATAACTTCCAATACTCTAGCCTTCATTGAAGCCTTCCCACCAGTAGGTTTACTTAGTTGCCTGTTGCATACTAAACATTCCACCTTAGATGTGGCGTTTCCAAAAACTATCTGCTCATTTTTGCATTTAGGACATCTTATTTTTACAAATTTGGATATTGTTTCTCTTCTCTGTCTCATAGTGAGATATAGCTATGAGAATAGGTTTATAAATGTGGCGGTTGGGATTGTTTTATGGATAATGATAGCCAAAACAATATAATCTCAAAAGAACTCTTAGATAAGTATTTTAAAGTGGCTCAAAAGGCTCTTGATAAAGTAAAGATTGTTGAAGATGAAACTAGAGAGGTTTCATGGAAGGAAACAGCTCTTGATTTTCTTGATATGGCAACCAGATATATCAAAGATGCACATTATTTTTTAGAAAAAGGAGATATCCCCAGAGCTTTCGGGGCATTGAATTATGCGCATGGATGGTTAGATGCAGGAGCAAGAATTGGATTGTTTGATGTAGATAAAGATTCTGTATTGTTCACAGTTGATTAGAAAAATTCAAGATTATCATAATCTCTACCAGTATCATGATGACTGTTCTGCATCCCTCTTAGATAAGAAATATAATTTGCTTCTTCATTTCTTTTCTCTGCGGTTTGTTCATAAAATACCATATTTACTTCATAAGTTTCTCCATTATGTTCTAGAGTAACTTTTCCAGTTAAACTTTCTCTCATTCCTTCTTCAGGAGCAGATAAATAATCTTTAAATCTATTATCAGTAACATTTTTATTTACTACATTTCTTACACTATCAAAATCAGTAAGTAAATTCTCAATTGTAGAAGTAACATTTTTCATAACTTCGGAAATTAATCCATTTCTGTGAACCACCAACCTCTGAGGATCTCTCTCATGCAAAAGGATAGGTACTCCGTAATCAGAATTAGGTTCATATACACTTTCACTAGATGGAAAACTTGGAATTGAATTTTTTGGATCTGTTAATTCGGAGAAAGGAACTTGTGCAAAATATACTCCTCCATCCCAATGCGGATAAATAGGAACATGGACGGTTGTAGAATAGTCTGGTTTGGATTGAGTATCTTGAACTGGAGTTTCTTCAAGAGCATCTTCTAAATTGATCTTTTCATCGATATCAGTTAGGATATCACCATTAAAAAAAAGCGGAGATACGGAAAATTCTATAGGACAATCCTCTCCAATTCCCACATCTTCTAACTCTTTATTTACATCATCTGTCATAGAACTTTAGAAACTCCATTTTATTCTTAAATGTTTGTATTCTCTAGTTGATAATGATATTGTTTAATTTGTTATATCCATTTTGAGATATTAGATTTAAAAAATAATATTAATAGATCATATTAATAAATAATTTCTCAACTTATTATAATGATTATACTCTCTAAATTTATTTTTAGATTAAATATTAGATTAATATTGATGATAACTTTAACAGTCAGATTTAGTTTAATAATTTATAAAACAAGAAATATTAAAAAATAAATTAACTAAACCATCAATTCTAAATCAGAACCAAAATGACTTTTCAAAGATTCTAATATTGAACTATTAATAGTCGCGATTTTTCTCTTAGATTTGATATCAGACTCCATCTCTTCATGTGAAGATTCTTTAAACTTACCAACTTTTCCATCTTTTATTGATGCAACTTGGATTATATTTTCATGGATAACATAAATTTTATCCTCTAGAACAATCAAATCCGCAAATCCTTTCTCATGTTTTACCCTAAGAGTTTTAGATTCTCTCTCTTTGAGATGTGTCCTTTGCAAAAATTCAATTATTGTTCTTATGAATAATCTGGATTCTCTTTCAGCAGTTTCAATATCAGATTTTTTAATTTTTTCAGTATCAAAATCTTTCCTAGCTTGGAATACTCTCTCCATTTTATTAAATACTCCGTCTGGGATTTTTCCTGTGTTTACTAAATTTTTCTTGAATTCAGATAAAACTTGATTTTCTTCAATATCTGATTTGCCAGAACCTAATTGTAAAGCTTCTCTTGCTGCAGATAATGTTTGATCATATAACATTAATATGGTTTCTTTGTCATTTGCATTCTCTATTTGTGTAAATAATTTATCTATTCTTTTCCTGAATAATTCAGCATCATTCATAATCTGTTCAACTTCTTTTCCACTCAAATCATTTAATTCTGCATACTCCCATGCTTTGAAACGTGCAATCATCTTATCAAGAATGTCTGCATATTTAGGTTCAATTAATTTTTCTTTCTCCACAAAAACTTCTCTGATTAATCTCCCAGTCTCTTTATGAGTTGGAGGAGAAAATCCTTTCATCATAAGTGCAGATTGTGCGGGATTAAGTACAGAATAGTACAAATCTTCCACTCCAATTCTTAATAATTTTTTCTTTGCGGTATCAAAGAACTGATCTCCAGAAACGTTAAATTTTCTAATAGCTTCCCTACTTGGTTTAATTCTACCCATATCTAAAAGATTCTTCCATGGCATGTAAACTCCTCTATCATAGAATGGAATCCCATCTCTTAGGAATGTGAATATAACTGGAGAGGCACTATCTTTAAGAATGTCCCAGAAATCTGTCAATAAGAATGTTTGTATGTGGAACTGTCTTTTTACTCCTGTCAATGCAGCCGCATCAAAACTCATCTGATAGACAATAGCTCTCAATCTTTCTATCAACTCCACACGTGTCATCTTCTTAACATCTGTGTCATCTACAACAATGAAAACATCAATATCTGATTTAGGATTACCTTTCCCTGTAAACAATCCTCCAACCGCAACATAACTTACTATGTATTTATCAAATTTTTCTAATACCATCCTCTTATGAACTTCAGAAATCTTAACTGCTCCCATTATTCCTTTATCATATATTATAGTGGAGAGTGCAATACTTTGTAAATATTGATAATTCCCATCATAACATGACTGCCACATCTCTGTCAATAAAATAACATTTGGAACTATTTTATCTGGTTCTCCAAATTTATCTAATATAGAGGTTATTTTATCTCCCAACTCTTTTTTAGTCATCTTTTTGCTATCCGCATCATCCACAATTACTATAACATTAACTTCTTCCTGTCCTTTCTTTTCCGGAGGAAGAACCCCAATACTAAGAATATAATCTTTGAATTTATCTAAAGCCTGTTTCTCAAATTTCTTAACTTTCTTTTCTATCTCCTTCATCTTTGCTTCTATTTCTTTTCTCTCTTCTTCTGTTAGCTTAGGCATCCCTGGTAAGTTTTGAGGGATATGTTGTGCAATAGAATTATCTTGTGAAGGTGCTGGAACTATACTTGTATCATTAACAGAACTCTTTGCTGTTTTTCTTTTCGCAATCTTCTTTGCCATTTCATATAACTATTTTCAATAGTTTATAAATAATTAGGTATTTTGAGATGATTAAGTGAGACATTTTGGTAATTGTATAGGGGTACGATTCATAAAATAAGTTAGGAACAATATGTTTAAGATTATGATATGTAAAAACAATAATTAATAAGATGATTTAACTCCCGATATTTAATATTTATTTGATGAACTATATAATTATTATCCACAAAAGAGATTACCTTCCAAATACCTTATACACATTAACAGCTAATTTATCCCTATTATTTTTGAATGTTTTTGAATTTAATGTTAGCTTTCCTAAAGCAATTAATTTGTCTTTATTAATAATCGCAACTTTTTCTCCTTTTCCACTTCCTTTAATCTTTAATCTCTCAACATTATTTTCCCTTAGATTCTGTCCATTATTGACTAATCTTAATCCAGATTCATTAACATAAACTTTATTCATATCTTTGACTATGTACTCTACGGGATGAATATATTTTTTTAAGAGAGATTCTGCTCTTTCTATTTTTTGTTTATCCTTTTCCTCATTTCCTTCCTTCCAAAGTTCATAAGCATCTCTTAGATCATTTAATGTAACTAAAGTATCTTCTTTGAATATTCCTGAACGGATTCTTCTCAATTCTTTCATTTGAGCTCCACATCCAAGCTTTTGCCCTATATTATGGCAAATAAGTCTGAGATATGTTCCAGCTTCGCAATCAACTCTAAAAAGAGTTTCTCTTTTTCCTATTTGTAGAATTTCAATATCATAAATCTCTCTTTCTCTTTCTTGTCTTTTTACTGCAGATTTAACAGGGGGTGTTTGTTTAATTTTGCCTTTGAAAGAAAGAATTATTTTTCTTAATTCTTCTTCACCTATCTCTTCTAAATCTTTATGTAATTCTATCACGCAAATGTATTCTTTAGAATTTCCCATTAATAATTCTATTATTCTTGTGGCTTTACCAAGAGCAACTGGCAAACATCCTGTAACTTTAGGATCTAATGTCCCAGAGTGTCCGCTCTTATTGACATTTAATATTTTCCTTGTATACTCTGCCACTTGATGGCTTGTAGGTCCAGAAGGCTTGTCTATGTTTATTATTCCAAACTGGAGGAGTTCTTTTATTTGCATAATTATTATATGAAAATTAGTCTTATAAATGTTAACAAAAATAGAAATTCAAAAAGTTGAAGTATTTTTATAATAAGTATAGTTAAAGAAGAAAATAAACATAGACTCTTTTTCCAGATATATAGTCAATTGCCTTAGGAATCAAACATTTTTGCAATTTACTATATCTGAAATTCGCAATTATCTGTGTTAGATTTCTTGCGAATTTCATTATAATTCTTACATTTCAGATTAAAAAGATATTATAAATCAAGAAGATTTATTTGATATCTAGTTAAGTTGAATGAAGATACATCAAATCTTCTTCGCTATCAATACAAAAATCTGTATCAATAATATCTTCTCTCGTTGGCGGAACATCAAGCCATGCAAATTCTTCTTTAGCCCATTCATCGTGAGATTTTCTAACATTATAATCCGGCATTTCGTTGTTTTCCATTGTTTTATCTCCAATTAGTATTTTGTAATGATTTTCACAGATTTCACCCTTTTTAAGGCTTTCTGAAATGAGTACTAATGAGGGATAAAACACAATTTTAGTTAATTTAAAAATTTAGTCTCAAAATTAATAGATGAGTGTAAAAATAACTCTTTTGTTTAATTTGAAATTTTATTAAAATAATGTAAAATTCGAAAACTTTGCACAAAAATGTAACCGAAAATCATTTATAAGCATTTAAAAATAAAAATAAATCCCACACCCTTAAATTTTAAGATTGCAGGACTTTTCAAATTAAAATCTGTTTTATCGACGCTGACTATGTGCAATTTGAAAAAAATACATGTAATGTTTTTCAAATTACTGCTTAGTTTTATCGTCTATCTTATGTGCAATTTGAAAACTTTGCACACTCATTTTCTCGAAAATTTCTGCAGGAGTTTTGTATTCTAGTCTCTGATGTGGACGCTCATAATTGTAGAATTTGACGTATTCGTCAATATTTTTGAACCTTTCATTGCACTCTCTTTTATATGTTCCAAACCAACGTTCTATTTTCCCGTTGGTTTGAGGATGGCGTGCTCTTGAAACTATATGTTTAATCCTCATCTCTTCTAAAATCTCCTGAAATTTACACTGTCCTTTCTTTTTCTTCCCTATTTTGTTTGCATAGAAGTGAGAGCCTCTATCTGTGATAATTGCATATGGTATCCCAAACTCAAAAAGAATACGATATAGACAACACAGTGTATTCTCTGTGGTTGCATTATCATACAACCCATATCCTACAATAAAGCGAGAATGGTCATCTATAAAAGCTATAAGTTGCTTTCCACTAACTGGACATGTTGTCCAGTCAGTGTGCAATACTATTAAACAACTTGGCCACCTATAACTACAATATTTTCTTTGACCTCTCCTCTTAGGGCATGGTGAACTGAGATTAAATTCATCCATAATTTGGGTATCCCAATAGTTTAATGTGTTCTTTTTCAATAGTTATTTTCAATCACACAAATATTTATATATTAGTAGAGCTCTTAAGAGCTCTATGAGGAAAATAGATTTGAGAAGTAATAAAATAACTATA
>Ga0210057_1002129_pt1 | contig 28743 bp, 30 predicted proteins | sample CryGeyCG2114_010_2_FD_183968 | JGI IMG/M metagenome (GOLD analysis project Ga0210057, IMG submission 183968) | Groundwater microbial communities from aquifer - Crystal Geyser CG10_big_fil_rev_8/21/14_0.10 (SPAdes) (version 2) | ecosystem: Environmental > Aquatic > Deep subsurface > Groundwater ...
ACAGTCTGTATTTCCTTGACACAATCTAGTATTTTCTATACCATAAAACTTAACTAGTTTATGTCTTTAGTATCCGGAAAAAAACTTTTCCTTCTTGGATTTTTTATTGTATTGTTAATAGCTCTTCCCGTTGCTTTTTATTTTGTAAGTCAGCAGCAAAAAATACAGGTTTCAACCGAAAAAGCAACTGTTCTTTCCCTTTCTCCGACTACTCAAAGCACAACCGTTAATTCTGTTGTAACATTTGATGTAAATGTAGATCCTTCGGGCAAAAATCAGGTTTCTTTTATAAAACTTCTAATTTCCTACGACGCAACTAAACTTGCAACAACCGAAGCAAGTCTTACTGTTGTGCCATGGACAGCAGCTGACGGAAGCCCGGTTACGCCGGTTATTCTTTCCGGACCAACTTACGCAGAAGGGGCAATTGAAGTAACAATTTCGGCAGGACAGGACAATCAACAGGCAATACAAAATTTTACAAAAATTGCAACACTTGAATTTAATGCAATAGCGCCAACAGACGCAGGTACTCCTTCAAGCGTAATTTTTGGCAATCAGACGCAGGTTTTGTCCGCCGGTACAGCTGGGGAAGAAAATAATGTTTTACTTTCTACATCTGCCGGAAGCGTAAATATTGAAAGCGCAATTCCCTCAGAAACGCCAACGCCAACTTTTATTGAGCTTATTCCAACGGAAACCCCAAGCGCATCCCCTACTGCAACCATAACGCCAACAATTGCCGAAGAACTTTTATCAGAGGCAATATTAACACCAACCCCAACCGTTATTCCTGAAGGACTAATTTGCTCTTCTCTAACAGCAGACCCGGGCTTAACCGGAGAAGCACCTTTCTCTGTTAATCTAACTGCTATTGGAAACAGCAGCGACTACACCATAAGCAGTGTTTATTTTGACTTCGGAGACGGACAGTTTAAAAATGTTACGGAAACCGGAGGCTTGGGTTCAAATTCTATAAGTGCTTTAACTAATCATACATATCAAACTTCGGGAACATTCAATGCATCAGTTACCATAACCGATGAAAATGGAAATACCAATACAGGAAACTGCACTGCGGTAATTACAGTAACCGGAGCGTCCGGATCTGCCAGCTTAACTCCCGTTCCAAGTCCCCTTCCCCCAACCGGTCCTACAGGAATGTTTATAATAGGTGCTTTGGGAATTATTATTACAATAATAGGGGCCGTTCTTCTTCTTACTCTTTAACTTAAACTTATATCAGAAATCATTGAAAGCAGTGCTTTTTGAGGAATTTCAACTTTTGAAACTTCGGTAAGTCTGCTTTTTCCTTTTTTCTGTGCTTCTAAAAGTTTGTCTTTTCTGGTCCTATCCCCTCCGCTCATTTTTGCCAAAACATCTTTTCTAAACGGCGCTATTTCTGTTCTGGCTAAAATTTTGGCACCTATAGCTGCCTGAATAATCTGCCTGAATTGCTGTTTGGGTAAATTTTCTTTTAATTTTTCTACTCTCTCTCTTGCAATGTATTCAGCCTCATCCAAATAAACAGACTCCGACAAAACATCAATAGGATTTCCGTTAATAAGAATGTCCATTTTTACAAGATCTGCTTTTCTGTAACCAACCAGTTCGTAGTCAAGTGTTGCAAACCCTGCGGTTACGCTTTTAAGCTCTGGGGAAAGATTTCTTATAAACATTGAATAGGGCATCTCGTATTTTAAAATTGCATTTTTTTTGTGATAAGCAATATCTAAAAGAATTCCTCTTTTATTTTGAGCCGTTGTCATAACTGCTCCGACATAATTTGACGGCACAAAAATGGTAAGAATCATATAAGGCTCAAGTGTTTTATCCTCTTCTACTTTATATAAAACCCTCGGCATTGTTAAAAGCGGGTCTACCCCAAGCTCCTTTCTTAATCTTTCTTTTACTATCTCTGCATGCAGAAGGCCTAAAAATCCCACTCTAAAACCGCTTCCTAAAAACGCTGAATATTCATTTGATACCGAAAGCGAACCGTCATTTAAAGAAAGTTTGTTTATACCTTCCCTTAAATGGACATATTCATTTGAAGTTTTGGGATAAACTCCGAAAAATACCATCGGCTTTGGCATTTCATATCCTGGTAACGGTTGAATATTTAATATTTTATTTTTTATATTTGATACTGTAACCGTGTCTCCTACACGGGTTTGTCTTATATCTTTTATTCCGGTAACAATGTAGCCTATTTCACCTGTACTTAAAATTTCTTTTGGCACCAAAAAAGGAGAAAAAAATCCGACCTCCGAAACATCAATTTTAGTTTTTGCCTGCATAAATTCAATTTTGTCGCCCTTTTTGACACTTCCGTCTACTATTTTTACAAAAATAATAACACCCCTGTGTTCATCAAATACCGCATCAAAAACTAACGCCCTAGGCATAGAGCTTTCCGAAATCTTCGGCGGAGGAATTTTTTCAACAACTGCGTTTAAGAGACTTCCTACATTAGCTCCTGTTTTTGCCGAAATTAAATGTATTTCATTTTCCTCAAATCCGAAAAATTCAATCAAGTCTTTTTTTACTTCCTCCGTTTTTGCACTTTCTAAATCTATTTTATTTATTGCGGGAATTAAATAAAGATTTTCTTTTTTAGCAGCATTAAAGTGTGCAACGGTCTGGGCCTGAATTCCCTTTGACGCATCAACTAAAAGTATTGCTCCTTCGCACGCGGCCAGAGTTCTGGAAACTTCGTAGGAAAAATCCATATGACCGGGAGTATCTATCAAATCAAGAACGTAATCCTGACCGTTAACAAAATATTTCATTTTGACCGGGGCAAGTTTTATAGTAATTCCCCTTTCCCGTGATATAGGATTTTGGTCTAAAAACTGCTCTTTCAGTTTTTCTTTAGAAACTGTTTTTGTAATTTCCAGGAATCTATCGGCAAGAGTTGATTTACCATGGTTGACATGTGCGATGATGGCAAAATTACGAATATTTTTTTGCATAAATACAAGTGAAGTATTTTAGGGATTAAATCGTGAGCCGTCAATAGTCTCTTCTGATTTTTTAAGAATCTGCCTCCAGTCTCCGATTTTTTTGAATAAAAGTATAAACATGGTTGCTTCTTTAACGTTAAAAAGCCAAGTTAAGAATAGATAAAACGAAAATCCGGCAAAACTTGATATGCCGGTAAGAAGTATAAGATTAATTGTTTTTGTCGTATCGAAAACTAACTGATCTAAAAGCTTTATTGGTATATATAATGCAAAAGCGGTGAAAAATGTTGCAAGAAAAATCTTTCCGATTGTAAAAAGGAAAGATTTTTTGTAAAACCCCCCGACCTTTAAATCCAAAAATATCAGCATAATAAAAAGATTAAGTATAGATCCTAATGAAAATGCAAAAGCAATGCTTTCTATTCCTAAACTGTAAAAAAATATAAATACTGCGCTAAGGAAAATTGTAAGAAAAGTGGTGATAGTTCCGATAACCAAAGGAGTTTTTGTATCATGAAGAGCATAAAATCCTCTTAAAACAAGATAAATAAGTGCCTGAGCAAAAATAGAAATACTAAAAAATGCCAAGGTTTTTCCCGTTAAAACCGTCGCCTGCCAGTCAAATTGCGATGCGCCAAATACAAGCCTTACCAAAGGTATTCTTAAAACTAAAAACATAACCGATATAGGCAAAATTAGATACAGCATCTGATTAAAACTTGTTACAAAAGTTGCCTTAAAATCTTCAAGCTTATCTTTTTCTTTTGAGAGCACGGGAAAAGCCGCCTGAGCTATCGCCTGACCGATAAGGGCAACAGGTGCAAAAGCAAGTGTCTGTGCATAGTCAAATATTACGTAATTTCTGCCGGGATTTTGAAGAAAAGAAATAAGAGTAACCGTGATTAATGTACCCATTTGAAAAATAGCTATAGAAAGAGTTCTTGGCCATATAAGCTTGAAGACATCCAAAACTCCGGAGTTTTTTATAAAATCCATAGAAAGATTTGGTTTAAAAGCAAAACCCATTTTCTTAATTAAAGGAGCTTGTACTAAAACAAATATTAATGCTCCCAATATTACACCGTATCCTGCAGAAAAAATTCCAAAAAAAGGATAAAAAATTAATATACCTACGATTATTCCCAAATTATATAAAGCAGAGGCAATTCCGGGAACGAAAAAATGATTATAAGACTGCAAAACTGCGGAAAAAAAACTTCCTATTATAAATATCATTTCGCCGAATATTATGATTCTTGTTAACTTTGTCATAAGAGTAAGCTGTTCATGGGAAAATCCCGGTGCTAAAATTTGTGAAAAATTGTATGCAAAAATAAAAAGAACTACTGAAAAAACCGAAAAGATTATAAGACTTAGTAAAAGAAGAGTTGAGGCAAGCCTTTGAGCCTCTCTCTCCTTATTTTTAGATAAATAGTCTGAAAACACAGGAATAAATGCTGAAGAGAGAGCCCCTGCAATGATTAACTGGAATAAAAAATCAGGCATTCTTGTTGATGCAAGATATACCCCTAAAGTATCCGATGCCCCAAAAATACTTACCAAAAGCCTTTGCCTGACAAGCCCCAGAACTTGGGAAAAAATTATTGTTGCCATTATCACAAAGGCTGCCGATAAAATATTGCTTTGTCTTTTGAGCAGAAGACTAAGTCCTTTTTTGAAAAAATCAGGCATAAAGAATGTTGTTTTATACAGTATAACATGCTAAAATAACACCATGCCAGTAATAAAATCAGCAAAGAAAAAATTAAGAAGAGATAAAAAAATACAAAAAAGAAACTATCTTACAAAACTAGTTTTGAAAAAAACTGTATCTGCTGCAAGAAAAAGTCCAACGATTGAGAAAGTAAGAAAAGCAACTATTTTAGTCGATAAAGCAGCAAAAAGAAAAATAATACACGCGAATAAGGCGGGGCGAATAAAATCAAGTCTTTCCAAGCTTATAAAAACAACTAAAAGGACAGCCGAAAAACCAGTTAAAAAAATCTCTCCTAAAAAAGCTAAAAAATAGCTATTTTCTTTTGACAAAAAGCTAAAATTCCCCTAAACTAAATTTGGTATGCTAAAAAAAACCGCCTCTATTAATTTGGCCAAAAAACCCAAAAGCGAAACGCTTGAACAGGCCATCGACTGGGTGCTTGGAATAGGGCGGATTTTAATAATTGCTACAGAATTAGTCGCTTTTGTAGCATTTTTATACCGATTTACACTCGATCAGCAAATTGTAGACCTTAATACGGAAATAAAACAAAAGCAGGCAATAATTTCCACTTTTAAAAAAAATGAGGGAGAATACAGAAATTTACAGGACAGATTAGCTATAGCGTCTAATTTTTCAGATATAACTGAGAAAAAACAAAGAATTTATGAGGACATTATCAAACTTGCGCCGTCCGGTCTTGTTTTTACACAGCTTTCTCTTTCGGAAAATAGGGTGTCTATTGAAGTAAATGTAAATTCCGTATTGCCACTTAGTAATTTTATTAGCTCTTTAAAATCCTATTCTGAGGTAGAAAGCATAAGCATAGATAAAATAGAAAGTAGAACCGCAAATGCCGTAATTACCGTTGGGATAAGTGTGACTCTTAAATCCATACCCAGTAAATATGCAATTAAAACTAAATAGCTTATTAAAAAAGGTTAACAAGGAAAAATATGAAAAATATTTGGAATATGTGCCTGATTTTAAGGAGGCTAAAACTCAAAAATTTACAACCATTGTTTTTACATTAATTGCGTTTATAATTCTTCTTATTTTTGCAATTAATCCTACTCTTTCTACTATTGCTAAACTTCATAAACAGGTGGAAGACGCAAAAACTTTTAACGAAAAACTTGATCAGAAAGTTAATAGCTTATCTATTCTTCAGACTAAATACAATAATCTTCAGTCTGACTTGCCGGTTATTTACAGCGCAGTTCCAAAAAAGGCGGAGGCAACTCTTCTTATGGGACAAATACAATCTCTTATAAACCAAGCAAATCTTTCTTTGGTGTCGCTTCAGGTCTTAGATGTAGTAACATCGGAAACCGATGACTTTTCATCTTACACCTTTGACGTTTCGGCAAGAGGAGAATATGAAAACATGCTGAGCTTTCTTGAAAATATTACAAGTATGCAAAGAATAATCGCATTATCTAATGTAACAATAAAAAGGCAGACAGAAAATAATAATGACATTTTACAAATTAATATTCGCGGATCAGCATTGTTTAAAAAATAAATATGAAAAAAAACGACATATTAATTTTACTTATTCCTTCATTTCTAATAGTAATGTTTTGGGTCGGTTTTAATATTTACCACAATTATATTACTTCAACCATACCCGAAGAATTAAGTATTCAGATAACACCCATAAGTCCTGACTTTGATACAAAAACAATAGAAAACATTAAAAAGAGAAATAGCGTAGAACCTTTCTATGGAGCAACTCCGTCGGCACAAACCGAAAATAATAATGTATCCGCCCAAGTACAGGAAGAGATTCCTATTAGCACTCCAAGCGGAGAGCAGGCAACAGGCGGAGGAGTACTTTTGCCATGAGAAACAGATTCTGGGACAAAAGAATTCCTACTTTTTTAGGAATATTATTTCTTGCTATAAGTATTGGTATAACTACCTTTTTAGTCAAACAGGGCGGGCTGATTTCTACTTCTGCTGCACCATCTTATGAACCAAAAGACGTTAGGATCACAAATATTACAGACAACTCGTTTACGGTTTCCTATTTTACAAAAGATCCTGCAAGCGGAGTAATTAATTACGGAGATACCCCAAATTTGGGTACTTCGGCGCTGGATGATAAAGATCAAACCTTAGAAAGTGTATCCAATTATCGTCTTCATGGCGTTACTGTAAAAAACTTAACGCCGACAACAAAGTATTATTTTTCTATAATAAGCGGTAAAGATACATATACAAACAATTCCAGTCCCTTTGAAATAATTACCGGAAAAACAATTGAAGATACAAAAGAACCAATTTCTCTTACCGGAAAAGTTGTTTTGCCAGATCAAAAACCGCCCAATGCGGCAATTGTGTACCTAACGGCAAATAATGCCCATGTGATTTCTTCCGAAGTAAAACGGGACGGGAGCTTTTCCATTCCTCTGAATACCTTAAGAAACTCAGATTTAAATTCTTACTATGAAATTGAAAATGATACGGTTATAAAGCTGTTAATTTATGGTGATGAACTTTCCTCAAACGTTCTTCTGTCGCCTGCTGGGGGATACTCAACTCCGGCAATTACCCTTTCTAATGACTATGATTTTATTCAAACTTCTCAGCCGCAAATCATTAACACTCAAACCAATACTACATTTCCTTCTTTTGAGAGTAAAAATGCGGGTGATATAAAATCTCCGCAGATATTAACTCCTCAGAATGACCAAAGCTTTACGGATACAAAACCGCAGTTTAAGGGAACTGCCGTCCCGGGTGAAGAAGTGCAAATCATTATTCATTCAGACGAAAATATTAACTCCTCAGTAACGTCTGATAAAAACGGGAACTGGACCTATACTCCTACTACTCCTCTTTCGCCTGGAGAACATACAATAACTGTTGTCACAAGAGACGCATCGGGAATACTAAGAACGATTACGCAATCATTTGTGGTCTATGCATCGGAAAATCAGACATCTAATTCTTTATCGTCTTCACCAACACCTACAAATACTTTAATAGCCAAAGCATCATATACCCCCACCCCTACACCAGCAATAACAGATATTAACCAAAGTATAACGCCCACGCCTTCAATACCACCAACCGGAAATCCCGCTGTAATAACTGCCGGAATAGTGGGTCTACTTTTATCTTTTATAGGCGGCCTTCTTTTTCTTCTGACCCGCGGCGGTGTTAAATTATGAGAATAGCTATTGTAGGGGCAGGTTTTACCGGTCTTTCGGCAGCTTTTGAATTAGTAAAAAAGGGGCAAGACGTAACCGTTTTTGAAAAAGATCCCTATCCCGGCGGACTTGCAATAGGGTTTACAGAACAAGGATGGAAATGGTCCTTAGAAAAACACTACCATCATTGGTTTACTAATGATAAATTTATCCTCGGCTTAGCAAAAGAAATAGGACATAAAGTGATAATCAAACGGCCAAAGACTAGTGTGTATGTTGGTAGAAAAATTTATCAGTTTGATTCTCCTATAAAGGTCTTACTTTTCCCAAAATTATCAATTGTAGATCGACTAAGGATGGGAGTCATTGTTGCCCTGCTTCGATATAATCCTATCTGGAAACCTCTAGAGCAAATAAATGCAACGACATTTTTACCAAAAACTATGGGAAAGAAAAGTTACCAAATGATCTGGGAACCGTTATTTAAAAATAAATTTGGTTTTCACATTCATGATATTTCACTTGCTTGGTTTTGGGCAAGGATTGTAAAAAGAACACCCTCACTTGCATATCCGGAAGGAGGATTTCTAAATTTTGCACAACATCTTGTAAAAGAAATAAGACAAAAAAAGGGCGTTGTTTATTTTAATTCTGAAGTTTTAGAAGTAAAAGAAAATGGAAAAAAACTTTCAGTAAAAGTTAGGGGCAATAAAATTGCTGATTATACCTTTGATAAAGTAATTTTTACGCTTCCTTCATTTTTATTTTTAAAAACTGCTCCGCAGCTTCCGGAAAGTTATAAAGAAAAGTTCGCCAAACTTAAAGGACTCGGTGCAACAGATTTAGTCTTAAGACTTAGAGAGGCATTCTTTAGTGACGGGACATATTGGTTAAATGTTTGTGACTCAACTCATCCCATTATGGCTATTGTCGAACACACTAATTTTATGGATATGAAAAATTACAATAATGAGCATCTCCTTTATCTTGGTAACTATTTACCTTCGGACTCAAAACGTTTTTCTATGGAAAAAGATGAAGTTTTAAAATTATTTGACCCGTTTCTTAAAAAGATTAATCCTAACTACAGAAAATATCTGATCGGCTATGAACTTTTCAAAGCCCCGTTTGCACAACCAATTATTCCGACAAACTATTCTAAAATGATTCCGCCTATGAAATCACCTCTAAAAAATGTATTTCTTGCAAACATAGAACAGGTTTATCCTTGGGATAGGGGCACCAATTATGCAGTTGAGTTGGGACAAAAAGCTGCTGCTCTTATAAATTCCTAAAAATGGAAGATTTAAAACATTTTTTAAAAAAATACAAAATTGAGTTATTGATTTTGTTTATTTCACTTCTTTTTTCTACATGGCTAATGTTTGCTACATTTTCTTATGACAACGGGGATATGAAAATTGCGACAAAGGCATGGAGTGATTTCGCAAATCACATTCCATTAATAAGGTCATTTTCCTTTGGTGACAATTTTCCTCCCCAGTTTCCGTTATTTTCAGGTCCTCCTATAAAATACCATTTTATATTTTATGGCCTTGTGGGTATTCTGGAAAAATTAGGAATAAGAATTGATTACGCATTAAATATTCCTTCCATTTTAGGTTTTTCTTTTTTGATTCTGATGATTTATTTACTGGCTAAAGAAATTTTTAAATCGGTTGGGGTTGGGATTTTAAGCATTTTATTTTTTTTATTCCATGGGAGTTTGGATTTTATTAATTTTTTTTCAAAATATCCTCTTTCTCAAAAAACTCTATCCCAAATTACACATAATACTAGATTTATTTCCTTTGGTCCGTATGATGGAAATATTATATCTGCTTTTTGGAACTTAAATATATATACCAATCAGAGACATCTTGGATTATCTTACGGTTTATCACTTTTTATAATTTATTTATTTCTAAAATTTAAAAAGGGATACCATAATCAAAATTTAAAAAAAACTTTTGTAATAGGACTCGTCCTTGGAATTTCGTTTCTTCTAAATATCGCTGTATTTTTAATGACTGCAATTGTTTTAGTCGGTTTACTAATTTTCTTAAAAAGCCTGAGGCGGTATATTTTTATTTCCTTGCTTGTTGCGTTTATAATTTCCTTCCCACAATATCTGTTCACTCAAACTCTTTCATCTAATTTTAATCTAACTCTGCATTTAGGGTATTTAACTTCTGAACTTAATCTTTTAACTTTTATAAATTATTGGTTTCAGAATTTAGGTTTGCACCTAATTTTAATTCCGGTTTCATTTTTAATTGCCGGCAAAATGCAGAAAAAGATATTAATAATTTTTTTTAGTATTTTTGTAATTGGAAATGTCCTGCAGTTTTCTCCGGAAATCGCGGCCAATCATAAATTTTTTAATTATTTTATGATTGTTAGCTATATGTTTTCAGCTTTTATATTAGTTAAAATATGGAATAAAAAATATTTTCTAAAACCTTTGGTATTAGCAATAATTTTTTTATTAATTTTGTCCGGAGTTATAAATTTTTTTCCAATTTACAACGACTCTAAAATCTCCATAAGCGATTACCCGAATAATAAAAATGTAAACTGGATAATGAAAAATACTAATCCTAATTCAGTATTTCTTAATAACCAATATTTATACGATAACGCTTCTCTTGCCGGAAGAAAAATATTTTTAGGCTGGCCGTATTTTGCATGGAGTCAGGGATATGATACCTTATCAAGGGATAATCTCAGAAAACAACTTTTAAACACAAATAATAAAAACTTATTTTGCAAAATTGTTAACGAACATAAATTAGATTATGCAGGTTTTGAAACTAATTTAAAAGAGGTTGATATAAATTTAAGTTTTTTTGATAATAATTTTGAATTGGTCTATATTAATCCAAATAGCGGTTATGCTATTTATAAAATTAATTCGGGATGTTAGATATATTTTTTAAAGATTTATTAATTGCATTATATTGGTGGTCATTATTTTTAATATTGGGAATAATATTTTTTCCGTTTTCCTCTGTTGCTTTTTCAAAATTTAAAGATAGGGGTTATATTTTTTCAAAAGTATTTTCTTTAATATTTTTAACTTATTCTGTATTTATATTATCTTTCTCCCGAATTATACGATTTTCTTTTGAACAGATTTTAGGAGTAATATTTATATTTATTCTTGCAAATATATTTATAATCAAAAAAATTAATTTAAATATTACTTCTTTATTTAAAAATACTTATAAATTTATAATTGCAGAAGAGGCAATATTTTTAATAACTTTTCTTTTTTGGGTCTTTGTAAGAGGAAATACATCGGATATTCACGGTCTTGAAAAATTTATGGATTTTGGTTTTATAAATTCAATTTTAAGAAGCGATTATTTTCCCCCTAAAGATATGTGGTATGCACCGCTTAGTATTAATTATTATTATTTTGGACATCTGACAACATCTGTAATTATTAAGCTTTTAAGAATTCCTTCTTCTGTAGGATATAATTTAATGCTTGCAATAATTTTTGCATTTACATTTACATGCACTTTTTCTTTAGCTATAAATATTTTTGATAATATAAAAGCTTCATTTAAATCGTCCCTAAGCGGCTTTCTGTCAGCAATTTTAATTTCCCTGGGAGGAAACCTTGTAACAATATATACTTTTTTTAAACCATTCCAAAACGAAAATCCTGTTCCTTTCCGGCAGCTGCTTTTTTCCCCTTTAACTTTTCCCAATAACTTTTGGTATCCAAATGCCACAAGGTTTATTCCTTTTACAATTCATGAGTTTCCTCTTTACTCATTTGTTGTTTCCGATTTGCACGGTCATGTGCTCGATATTCCATTTGTTCTCACAGCAATAGCCTTAATATTCGTATTATTTATATCGCAAAAAATTAAGATTGCTTTTGTGATATTGATTTCTTTTGTTCTTGCAATTTTATATATGACAAATGCGTGGGATGGATTAGTCTATATGTTACTTACTGCAACTGCAATAATAGTTATCAACATATACAAAAATGAAGTTGTAATCACCTTAAAAAACCTATGGGTGTTTTTAACTCCTGTTATTATTTTAGTAGGAGGATTTTTTATTTTCTCCGCTCCTTTTAGTGTTAATTTTAAACCCTTTGTATCCGGAATTGGGATTATTTGTGCACCAAAGTTTTTAACGGATATTGGACGCTTCGGTCCTTTATTATTTGAGACAAATCATTGTCAGCATTCTCCGCTTTGGCAAATGCTTATTTTATACGGTTTTTTCTATTTCTTTGTCTTTTCGTTTTTAATATTTTTAAAATTTAAACAAAAATACGTTTTTACAAGAAGTGATATATTTGTAATTTTATTAATTTTCATTTCTACTCTTCTTATTTTAGTACCTGAGTTTATTTATGTTAAAGATATCTATCCGGCGCATTACAGGGCTAACACGATGTTTAAGCTAACATATGAGGCATTTATGATGCTTTCTATTTCTGCAGGATATATTATCGTAAAAGTTATAACTAATTTAAAAAACAAAATATTCTTATCCTTATTTATCTTTTCAACGGCAATATTAATGTTTTTCGTTCTTTCGTACCCTATTTTTGCAATAAATTCTTATTACAATGATTTAAAGCAATATAAAGGAATAGACGGAATATTATACTTAAAAACTCTTTACCCTAAAGATTATGCATTAATAAATTGGTTTAATAAAAATATAACCGGCCAGCCTGTAATTTTGGAAGCAAACGGAGATTCATATACCGACTATGGCAGAATTTCGGCAAATACCGGACTTCCTACAGTAATCGGCTGGCCGGTTCATGAATGGCTTTGGCGAGGAAGCTACGATGTAGCCGCTCCAAGAATAGAAGATGTTAAAAATCTTTATGAAAATCCCGATTTAAATATGACCAGAAGTCTTTTGGAAAAATATGATATTTCTTATGTGGTAATCTCTGATTTAGAGCTTCAAAAATACACAAATTTAGATGAAAATAAATTTAAAAATTTAGGCCATGTTGTATTTGAAAATGGAAATTCTAAAATTTATAAAATTAATTTCCAACAGGAGCAATAGGGCAACTTCCTTTTTCTATCTGACATGTTATGTATTTTTGGATTTCCGAAAAATTTCCGTTTCCTACTCTTGGTATAAGCACAAACAGATAATTATATTCGTTTGATATTGGAGCTTCCGATAATAATCCCGGTCTTTGACTTATCTTATCGCCTGTGTCCAGACTTAAGCTTTGTATTTTTACATTTTTCATTTTTTGAGAAAGTCTTATAAAGTCATCGAGTTCTTCTTGTTGTATGTCTGTATCAATACTGTCTTTTATAACTTCGTACAAACTTAAAATTCTTGCCGGGTTTACTAGAGTTTGGGGAGAAAGAATTTTATCTTTGAAAGCGGTAATTACTTTTTGTTGCCTTTTGCTTCTTGCAAAATCTCCGCTTTCAGCGCCAACTGCATGTCTTGAGCGGACATATTCAAGTGCCGTTTGCCCATCCATATGATTTAAACCTTTATCAAAATGCAAGTGCTTGTAACGGCAGGCAAATTTTTCCTGCAAGTCTTTTTCAGCAGATGCAGTTGCTAAAAATGCCTGTATATCCTCATCTGTATAACCGCAGGTATCAATCTCCATACCGGCTATTGGATATCCATAATCATCCAGAGTATTTTCTACATCTATCTCAAGTCCCCCAACAATATCAACAGACTTAACAAATCCGGAAAAATCAATCCTTACTCCGTAGTCAATTGGCTGTCCTGTTATTTTTCCCACAATGGCTTTAGCCTCTGTTAGACCCCCGCCTTTTTTTCTGCTTTCTCCGTGTGCATAAGCTTCATTTATTTTTTTATTTGCGCCGTTTAGTTCAGGCACCCATAGATCTCTTGGGATAGAAGTAAGAGTTACCCTATTTTTTGTTTCATCTATACTTGCTAAAATTATTGTGTCTGTTAAGTTAGGCCCATCGTGGCTTCCTCCGCCAATACCCAAAATTAAAATATTTACTACTGCTGGGCTTGACTGTTTAAGGTTTACATCTTTATCAAAGATTAATTGGAATAAAAACGGGTAGAAGCTTATTGTTTTTAAGACAACAAATAAAACCAAAATAGCCACAAAAATTCCAATAACGATTAGGGGTTTTCTGTTATGCATTCTCGATGATTTTGATAAACTCCTTCGCATCTAAACTCGCACCTCCAACCAGGACTCCGCTTATATTTGGCATTAATGTAAAGTCTTTAACGTTTAATGAAGTCACGCTTCCTCCATATAAAACTTGATAGCTACCCTTTTGTTTAATGGCTCTTGCGATCTCATCCGCATTTTCAGGGGTATCGGGATTTTGGCTTCCGATTGCAAAAATCGGTTCATACGCGATTAGCTCAACACCAGGGAGTATAATTGTATCTTTGTCTTGAACCAGATAGATAGGACGCAAATCATATTGCAAGGATAGATTTACTTTTTTGGCTAAAAGCTTATCTGTTTCATTAAAATTATTTCTTCTTTCAGAATGCCCGATTAATACAAAATCCGCAAATTCCCTCACCTGTTTTGCATTTACTTCTCCTGTGTAAGGTCCTTCATCAAACGGGGAAACATTTTGTGCTCCAATTTTGATATCAAGACTGTTTTGTTCAAGAAAGTTTTTAAATTGAGGGAGTAATGTAAAAGGTGGGCAAACTATTATTCTTTTTTGTTCCAATAGCGCTCTATCTATATTTTTAATTTCTTCCAGCCATTGTCTGGCTTCATCCTCTGTCTTATAAGACTTGAGGTTAAAAACGATAAAAAGCTTATTCATGCTTGAGCCGCGTTTGACGCGGTGTTATCATTATACGGTATGAACAAAGACTTTCTCAAGGAGTTAAGTAAGAATAATGGGGATTTCGGTCTAAAATTATGGAAAGCGACAATTTTATTATTTTAGTAACAGGAATTTTGCGAAATCAAAAAAATGAGATTCTTTTACTTCAAAGAAGTAAAAATAATAATAGCTTTAAAGGATTTTGGCAAATGCCGGAAGGAAAAATGGAAGTTGGGGAACAGCCAGAACAAACACTTGCAAGAGAGTTGAAAGAGGAACTTAATTATAAATTAATCGATTCAAAGCTTACTCTTGTAAACTCGACTTTTGTTTCCCTAAAAAACAAGAGTTATCACCTACTCCGAATTGTTTTGGAGATTACATGGAAAGGTAAAATTACCTTAAGTACTGAACACAATGATTATCGGTGGATAAATGTCAAAGAAGCAATTAAGTTACGTAATTTAGTAGTTGGGACAAGGGAAATTTTGTTAACTCAAAAATAATATATGTACAAGGATGTTAATCTCTATCTGGACAGAAAATATAAAAAATTTGTTGAGGGAATGAATTATGCCAATTAATCTATCTATTCTTAATAAAGAACAAAGGGAAGCAGTTGTGTCAACTGAAGGACCATGTCTAATATTGGCAGGCGCAGGCTCAGGAAAAACAAGGGTACTTACTTATAGAACAGCTTATATAATAGATAAAGGAATCTCTGATGAAAATATTCTCTTAACCACATTTACAAATAAAGCAGCTGGTGAAATGAAAGAAAGAATAGCAAAACTTCTGGGCGTAAAACATTCTGTCTTAATTTCTACTTTTCATGCTCTTTGTGCAAGAATACTTAGAATTGACGGACAATTTATTGGAATTCCAAATAATTTTGTTATTTATGATACTACCGATCAAAAAGATGCGATTAAGGAAAGTTTTAATCTTTTAGGTGTTTCCGTAAAAGAATATAAACCTTCTTCTGTTCTTAATACAATATCTCAGGCAAAAAATGAACTAATAGATGAAACTCAATATCCATCATACGCAAGAGGACATTTTCAGGAAATGGTTGCAAGAGTTTATAAAAGTTACCAAAAGATATTAAAAGAAAATTCTGCGTTGGATTTTGACGACTTAATTTTAAAAACTGTTGAACTTTTCAAAAAAAATCCTGATATTTTGGAAAAATATCAAAATAAATTTAAATATATTCTTGTTGATGAATATCAAGACACAAACCATGCTCAATATCTACTTACCAAACTTCTTTCCGGAAAATGGAAAAATGTCTGCGTGGTTGGTGATTTTTCTCAAAGCATTTACAGTTTCCGGGGAGCTGACTTTTTAAATCTTTCTAAATTTAAACAGGATTTTAACAACGCTAAAACCTTTTCTCTTTCGCAAAATTACCGTTCCACTCAAAAAATCCTTGACGCAGCGTCTTCTGTTATCTCTAGGAATACAACTCATCCTGTTTTGAAACTCTGGACTCAAAATCAAAAAGGCGAAGACATATCTTTATATGAAGCACTAAATGAACAAAAAGAAGCAGAATTTATTGTAGATACTATAGAAACAATAAAATATCAAAATCCCCGTCTTAAATACTTTGATTTTGCGGTACTTTACAGAACTAATGCGCAATCAAGAAGCATAGAAGAAGTTTTTTTACACAGGGGGGTTCCGTATATTTTAATAGGCGGCACAAGATTTTATGAAAGAAAAGAAATAAAAGATGTACTTTCTTATCTTAGGGTAATTGCGAATCCAAAAGATAAAATTTCTTTAAAAAGACTGGAAAAATTGGGAAAAGGACGGTTTGGAAAATTTATGGAATTTCAGGCAGCTTTGGAAGATAAGAATATATTTGAGGCTGAAACAATTGATTTAATGGATAAAGTTTTGAAATCAACCGAATACTTAACTATCTTTGACGAAAAGGATGAAGAAGACAGGGAAAGGCTTGAAAATATTAAAGAACTGCGCTCTGTTGCAATTTCTTTTCCAAATATTACTCAATTTTTAGAAAATGTTTCTTTGGTGGAACAGGAATATATGCCTGACCATATTAAAGACGAAATGGGTAAAAAAGATGCTGTAAACTTAATGACTTTGCATGCAGCAAAAGGATTGGAATTTGCTGTTGTTTTTATGGTTGGGATGGAAGAAGGTCTTTTTCCCCATAGCAGAAGTCTTATGGAAAAAAATGAGCTTGAAGAAGAAAGAAGACTTTGCTATGTTGGAATGACCAGGGCAAAGGAAATACTTTTTTTAACGTATAGTCGAAAAAGGCTTTTTTTCGGGCAAAAAACCATGAATATAGTATCAAGATTTGTATTAGAACTTCCCGAGGGAAGTTTAGAAAAAAGCTTAAATACAATGAAAAACGGCGCACCTGAATTTTTATAAAATAATGCATCCTTTGCAATCAGCTAAATGGGGAGAGTTCAGAAAGAAAACAGGAATTAAAGTTGTAAGCATTAATAATTTACAACTCACTATTCACCCTATTCCTTTTGTTGATTACACAATTGGCTATATCCCCAAAGGACCAATGCCCAACAAGCAAATACTAACTGAGCTTATGAAGCTGGGAGAAAATGAAAAATGTATTTTTATACAAATTGAACCCAATGTGGAAACATCTAATAATTTGAAGTTAAAAATTAAAAATTTAGGACTTGTACCATCCGCTCATCCTCTTTTTACCAAATACAATTTTATTTTGGATTTAACCAAATCTGAAGAAGAACTTCTAAAAAATATGAGTCAAAAAACAAGGTACAATATCAGACTTTCGGAAAGAAAAGGAGTAAGAGTTGTTGAAGATAACTCTGATAAAACGTTTAAAGAATATCTGCAATTAACCAAAGAAACTACTCAAAGACAAAAATTTTACGCTCATAATGAAAAATATCATACGCTTATGTGGGAAACCCTAAAATCACCCTCACCTATATTTCCTCTCCCCTCGAGGGAGAGGATTAAAGAGAGGGGGAATCTTGAGGCACATCTTTTAAAAGCAGTTTATAAACAAGAAACTCTGGTTACTTGGATTTTATTTGTTTTAGGTGATACTCTTTATTACCCATATGGGGCTTCTTCGATTGAACATAAAGAAGTAATGGCGTCAAATCTTATGATGTGGGAAGCAATTAAGTTTGGAAAAAAACTAGGTTTAAAAAAACTGGATATGTGGGGAGCTTTAGGACCAAATCCAGACAGAAATGATCCATGGTATGGTTTTCATAAGTTTAAGGAGGGATATGGTGCAAAACATGTGGAGTATGTAGGAAGTTATGATTTTGTGATAAATAAAAACCTATATTTTATTTATAAAATACTTAATAAAATCCGCTGGATTGTTTTAAAAATTAAATAACGTAAAGTCTTATGTCATTTTTGGAGTCAATTTTTTTTAACGGTAAATCAATCTCATATCTGTAACTTACTATTTTTGTTCCTTTTTTTAATTCTTTTCTAAACTTGGGGAGCAATTTTTTTAAAGTAGCCGGAATTAGGTAAACTATAATTACTGAGGCTTTTGAAATATCTTCTTCAAAAAAACTTTTTCTTTTTATAAACACTTTTTGTTGGAAATTATTTTTTAAGATCCGCGTCTTTGCAATAAAAACTCTTAATGGGTCTATTTCGATTCCAACACCTTTAGCGCCCAATTTTGCTGCTTGAATTAAAACTTCCCCATCTCCGCAGCCTAAATCATAGATAACATCATTACTACTTATATTTGCGAGTTTACATATCGCCTTTGCAGTTTTATTATTAGTTCTCCACCAAGGAGCCCATGGGCTATCCGGCGGCCATACCATGGAAAGAAGAAAGAGTAAAAATAATATAACTGCCAAAAGCAGTACTGAAAGCAACATTTATAATTTAAAAATAAATTTTCCTAGAATTTGATCTTTTAAAATTTCCCCAAAAATTCTGCTGTCTTTGCTGTCATTTTTATTGTCTCCTTGGACAAAATATTTTTTGCCTGTAATCTTTTTTATTCTTTTTACAAAAACTTTATTTTTATATTCAAAAACAACTATATCATTAATTTTTGGGCTTCGAAATGAAAAGGGTATAAAACTTGCCAAAATTTTGTCTCCATTTTTAAATTGGGGTTCCATACTGTGTCCTGATATCTTGAATTTGGACAAAAGAAGCATTATTTGTAAGTAACAATTTCGTGTTCTGTCGGATAAACAGATTTAATTCTTATTGGCTCAACGCCTTTTGTTCTATAAAATATTTCAGCAATCTGCATTACGGTTTCTAATAATTCCTCTGCTTGGCTCATATCAATATTTTGACGGGTTTTAATTGACAATGAAACTCCTTTTGCTAAAAGCTTTTTAAGATTTGGGAATTTTGAAAGGTGTTCCTCTTTAAAATAATCATTTTCCAAAGTCCCAAGTTCTTCTTCAACAATATGTCCGTGTTCTTCTTTAACATGAGTAAGTCTCGCTACCTGAGATATAATTTTTTTCTTTTCTTCAAACGGGGGTTCCGGGCTTGATGCCGAAACCTCTCCGATTAGTTGAGTCATCCGAATTACAGTATGAGCCGCCATTTGAGCGTTGTGGGGGTCATATATTCCGCAGGGAATATCACAGTGTGCGTAAGCTGTTTTTTCTAAAAAAAACTTATCGATAAAAAAACTTAAAAGATACATATTTAAATATTAATATTAAACTTACCTAATGTCAAAAATTATTTTTTAATTTACCTATTTGCAGCCTTAAACCTTGCCAGAGGATTATCGGAAGGTTTTTGTAAATCTTTTAGGCTTACAAATCTGCGTATTGCTTCTTCTTCCCCATTTCTTCCGGTAATATGAACATTTGCAATAACAAAAGCGCCGTATAGGTTTGATTTATGTTCTTTTTTTACTCTTGGAGTCCACCTACCCAGCCTTTCGCTATATACAAGATTCTCTGCATCTATTTGAAGTGGCTGCGCCTCCCCAAGGACTTGAGCTTGCCTATTTTGTGCCTCCAGTGGACTTCCTGGAATTGGAAAATCTATAGAATATAAAACAGTGCCCTTTTTAAACCAAAAACTCCTATGGGGCTCTTCTGGTTGAGGTTCCAGAGGTCTTACATGTTCAATTGGCAAAGAGCGTAATGAATCTAAATCTACCTGTCCGGTCGAAACTTGTGCCATACGTCTTTTTCCATTGATTCTTAAAATAGGAGTTTTCCTATCCACCCCTATTGGTGTTTTAAAGTGAGGCGACATTTCCGGCCTATGTCTTACCATAAAGCAATTATACCAAAACCAATTGTTGAAAGCCCCAAGGCTTTTAATGTAACATTAAATTATGCTAGATATTTTGTGCATAGGCGATGCAGTACTTGATATTTTTTTGCAGATTCCGCAGGATAATCCCCACTTTGGCTTAGATAAGGAAAAAAATAAGCTTTTTATAGACTACGGATACAAAATAAATGTCGAAAATTATGTAAAAGATATCGGAGGAAATGCGTGTAATACTGCTGTTGGAATATCAAGGCTTGGAAAATCAGTTGGGCTTTGTGCCGAAATTGGAGCAGATGAGTTTTCAAGCCTTATTATTAATAGACTTAATATTGAAAATATCAACACAACTTTTGTAACTCAAAATGCAGATAGAAAAACTTCCTTTTCTATATCTATAAATTATTTAGGGGAAAGAACGCTTTTTGTTGAACATGTAGAAAGAGGGCATAACTTTAATTTCGAAAATTCCTCTGCAGGCTTTATTTACCTTACGAGTCTTGGAAACAAATGGGAAAACGCATATCAGAAAACTTTGGATTTTGTAAAAACAACAAAAGCAAAATTGGCATTTAATCCGGGTACTTTGCAGATAGAAACAAAATCATTACTTATTACACAACTGATAGAACTTTCCGATTATTTGTTCTTAAATAAACAAGAGGCGGAAAAAATTCTTTATGGCGAAGATAAAAATTTGCCGGCGGAAAAAACTGATATCAAAAAAATTTTATTTGGATTAAAAAATTTAGGTGCCAAAAATATAATTGTTACAGATTCTTATAACGGCTCTTTTGTTTTTGATAATTCCCAAAATTACTATCAGTTAGGCATTGTAAAGGCAGACGTAGTTGAAAAAACGGGGGCGGGAGATGCGTATACCGCAGGTTTTTTATCTGCTATACTTAGCAACAAATCAATTAAAGACGCTATGATTTGGGGCTCTTTTGATGCTGCGAGTGTTGTACAAAAGATAGGAGCGCAGGAAGGACTGCTTAGGGCAGTTCAAATGGAGGAAAAATTAAATTATTCAGGAAAAATAGTTCCCCAAAAAATTTAAAAGTTCATAACTAATTATTTAATCTCCAAAAGCTCTAATTCAAATACTAAAGTGGAATTTGGCGGTATAGAACCGGGAATACCTTGTTCTCCGTACGCAAGAGCCGGAGGAATTATAAGTCTTCTTTTTCCTCCTACCTTCATACCAATTACGCCTTCGTCCCATCCCTTGATTACCTGTCCCAGTCCAATCTGAGTCTCAAAAGGTTCTCCCCTATCTATTGAGCTGTCAAATTTCTGACCATTTGTAAAACTTCCGGTGTAATGAATTATTATCGTACCCCCGCTTTTTACTTCATCGCCTTCTCCAAGAACAATTTCCTCAATTACCAGACCGCTTGGCAATGTGTCTGTGCTTAATGCCTTTGGTGTTACTGTTGGCGTGGGTTGTACTGGAGAATTTTGAGTTGTAGGAATAGCAATGCCTGTAGGCTCAGACTGCTCGGTAATATTTAACTTATCTGAATTAACATTACTCTGGGTAAGCATAAATAAAATTCCAAAACCTCCGATAAGTATTATCACTAAAACAATTAAAAACGGGACAAAGTTTTTCTCCATATAAACTTAGGGCTTAATTTTAAAAATTACACTGTTTGCAATAGATAAAATAACCGCAAATAATAATGCAGGGAAAAACCCGTCAACGCTAAAAGAAGGAACAATATTACTTACCAAAAGTATTAATAATGCATTTAATACAAAAGTAAAAAGTCCAAGCGTTAGTATGTTAATCGGAAGAGTTAATATCAAAAGTATAGGTTTTAATAATGCATTAATTATCCCAAGTATCAGTGCCACAACCAAAGCGGTTGTAAAATCAGAAACCTTAACCCCTGGAATTATATAGGCAATACTAAAAATTACCATTGCGGAAACTATCCAGTTAATTAGCACAGAAACCATGTTCCTAGATTATTATTATTTTTATAAAATTGCAAGATGTTAAAATTTAATAACTTTTGATAAGATATTTAAATGAACAAAAAAATCGAAACAGCAACGCTTGCTAATGGCTGTTTCTGGTGTACGGAGGCAATTTTTAAAAGACTAAAAGGAGTTATATCCGTAAAACCAGGTTATAGCGGAGGGACAACTGAAAATCCAAGTTATGAAGAGGTCTGTTCGGGTACAACAGGCCACGCTGAAAGCATTCAGATAGAATTTGATCCTAAAATAATATCCTTTGATAAAATCTTAGAAGTTTTTTGGCATACACACGATCCCACAACCCCAAACAGACAGGGAAATGATATTGGAACGCAATACAGATCCGCTATTTTTTATCACAGTGAAATACAAAAACATACAGCATTAAAATCAAAAAAAAATTTGGAAAACGGGAAGATATATACAGATCCTATCGTCACTCAAATTGTACCTTTTACAAAATTTTATGAGGCAGAAAATTATCATAAAGATTATTTTGAAAGAAATAAAGACTATCCATATTGCAGATTTGTAGTTAATCCCAAAATTAAAAAACTGATGGAAAAATATGGAAAGGATGTTAAAGAAGAATATAAAAGCTGATTACACATAACCCGGGAAGAAATCTTTTTTAATTTTACTGCCGTCTATCCTCAAGCTGTGTAAGACTTCTTCAAAACCAATTACCATAGCATGCGGCCCGGATAAATAAAAGGATCTTTCCTTAAAATCCGGAGCATATTTTTTAATCATTTCGCCGGTTATTCTTCCTTTTTCACTTTTCCAGTTTTTGGGAATATTATCTAAATCAGTTAATGTATAAATTGTTTTTATTCCAAGTTTTTCCTGTGTATCATCAAATATTTCTTTGTAAACTATTTCTTCTTTACTTTTATTAGAATAAAAGATTACTATTGGCATTTTAATTTTATTATCTAAAAGGTACTTAACCATACTTCTAAAAGGAGTTATACCGATTCCCCCCGCAATAAAAACAAGTTTTTGATTATTGTTTTTAGGTATTATAAAATCTCCCGAAAGTTGTCCTGCAAAAACTTTATCATTTTCCGTTACGGAAATTAATTTTTTCTTAAAACTGCTTGAATCAGGATAAAACTTGACTCCTATTTTTAAATTTTCTTCTGTTGGAGACGAGGCAATTGTAAAATATCTTCTGTTCCCCCTGCTGTCAGGATTTTTTAAATTGAGCGTCCACTCTAAGTATTGTCCGGGTAAGAAAATTATTTTCTTTTCCAAATTAAAAACAAATTCATAAATATCCGGTGCTATTTTTATTTTTTCTCTTAAAGAAAGCATTAGCTTATACTTAGGACTTACGATATACGAAAAAATATTGCCGATTAAAAGGGACGCTTCCGGAGTTAAATAATATGATGCTATGGATATTTGAGGATAAAATAAAATTCCTAAAATTATCCCGTAAATCGTTTGAAGATTTTTTCTGGCTGGTGACGTTAATGGTTCTACCAGCATTACAAAAGCAAAAAATAAAATTGGGGAATCCAGTATTGTTGCAAAAACAATCTGCAAAAAATTAAATCCGTTTATAAAACTAAAAATACTTATTACAAATAAAGAAACTGCAAGAAAACTAAAAATCAAAATAAAACGCTGGATTTTTCTTATTATTAAAATTCCGCCTATTAATACTACGGGGAGCATCCATTGATTTCCTACCCACCAGCTTACAGAGCCTATTGAAAGAACAGAGGTTGCAAAAACAGCAAATGCAGCCGGATTAAAAATGTGTTTTTTGTTTATAGCCAGTATGTATTTTGAGGCCATAGCAAAAATTGAAACAAGAATAAGAAAACCTATTTCTGAAATATTCCTAAAAGGAGTTATTATTAAAACTAAAATTAATGCAGAAATATAAACGGATTCTAAGTTGGTTACTGTTTTAAAAATTAAAGAAAAAAATTTATTTGTTATCCAGCAAACTACTAAAACAACAAACGTAGATAATATAAATTGCAAAAAAGTAAAAGGTAAAACGGCGAAAAAACTTAATATAAATGCAAAAAACCACAAAAATATCAAATAGTATAAAACTAGCCTATACATTGTAATTTTATTTAAAATATCATCTATTGGTTTTACTATCTTAAGAAACATATTTAATCTATTATATATCCTTTAATAAATATTAAACGCCAAAAACCTGAATAAAAATGGGTTTTTAGTACAGTAGCAGTTGTTGTTATAATTTCCGTTGGCGGATTTTTATTTATGAATATGAATAAGCCTATTTATTTTCTATAATTTGCATTATTTCCTCTGCAAGTTTTTTAGAATTATGCCTTATTATGCTTCTTCTGCGTACATCGGACGGGTTTTGTTCAATTATCACATCTCTAAGAAGGTCTTTCCTGATTATTTTATATTTATATTTTCCCACTAAATCGTCCTCTACTGGATACTCTTCATATTTCTTATACCAATATAGAATTTGTTTTTTTGGTTTTTTGGTGTTTACTAAAATAAAGTCCAAAATATTTTTCCCAAGATATTTTTCCAATGCATGTATGTGATCACTTGCTTTAAAATGCGTAGTCTGGCCATATTTCGTCATCAAATTCATCACATATATTTTTTTTGCTCGTGTATTTTTAATGGCCAGAGGCATACCTTTTACCAAAATATTAGGGATTACACTCGTAAATAAATCACCAGGCCCGATTATTATATAATCGGAATTTTTTAACGCGTCTTTTGCATCCGGATTTAGCTCCGCTTTTGGCTTTAAATAAATTTTTTTAATCGGTGCTCTATTCTCTTTCTTTTCAACCTCATCTATATGCGTTTCTCCAGCTATTGTTTTGCCATCAGCTAAATCTACACAAAGCCGGGCTGTCTTTGTAAAAGTTACGGGAACTACTTTTCCTTTGATGTTAAGAACTTTTCCAACCTCAGAAATTGCTTTCTTCATACTTCCTGTTTCTTTCTCAAGAGCAGACAAAAAAATATTTCCAAAACTATGCCCTTTTAGTCCTCCCTCCTCGAACCGAAAGTTAAACATATCTCTAAGAAGTTTTGAAGATTCGGAAAGCGCAACCAAACATTGCCTAACATCACCCGGGGGTAAAACACCGAGTTCATCTCTTAATTTACCGCTTGAGCCACCATCGTCTATCATGTTAACTATAGCAGTAAGTCTTAGGGGATGCCTTTTAAGTCCCATTAAAGAAGAATAACTTCCTGTTCCTCCTCCAATTGTAACTACCTTTGGCATTTTATTCATTTTTGCTTTGAGATTATATCAAAAAGACTTAACAATAGTCATTATTTTATGTTGATGGTTGGTCCGGAGAATTTAGCCTTTGTGGGGTTTGTTGACTAAAAAAAGGAGTGTGACTAAAAGACCAAAGAAAACAGCAGTAAGTACTAAAAATATTTGAGAGGAAGACGACTCCAATATATTCTCCTGATATGTATAAAAAAGAAGGAAGATTCCAAATGCCAGCAGTAAAATTAATAAGGCAGTTAAAGCTCTTATGTTTTTTTCATGATGAAAATCTCTTGTGTTAACGTTTTTTGATTTTTTCTTTGCCATTTTCTTTTGAAATTAGCGTGTATTTGATATATCGGGTGTGGCTTGTTCAGTAAGCGGTGCTGACACTGTTATTCTACCACCTGCATCATGAGCTACCTCATAACCAGTATCATAAGCTACTGCACAGTCCGTAATAGCGGTTCCTGTACCCTGCTGGGGGTCCTGCGGAAGTGCCGGAATGTAATTTGGCACTAAATCTGCGCATATATTCGCTCCCGTATCGCTGATTGCAGTTGGTGTATTATCAGCAAGTGCGCTAATTGCAGCTGGTAATACTCCTCTGTTATCTGCTGCATAAGCTCCGATTGCATTAAGGATTTGTGTTACTTCGCTTCTTCTTCTTGTATCGTTTGCCTGGCCGAATTGTCTTGCAGGATTAATTGCGATTAAAACTATGGAAAGAAGGATTGCTAAAATTCCGATTACTACAAGAAGTTCTATGAGGGTAAAACCAGATGTTTTTTTAAAATACTTTAGGCAGTTTCTCATGTATCTATATCAACATTAGCATAGAAAAAATCAGTTTGTCAAGTAATCAGTTTGATGCTGATTTAATCCTTAAAACTTAGAATGATGACTCAGAAGCAACTGGGGTGCCGGGAGTTATTGTTGCGCTAACAGACGCTTCTTGAGTTTCAGGTGCAATAGTTGGCTGTACTACTTCCCGAATAGTTGGTGTTGGTATAGATGTAGGAACTGCAACTTGGCTATCTTGGGGACTACCTGCCGGAAACAATGTTGTAATTACCAAAACAACAAGTACTAAAAGCAGTATCAGAAAAATGCCTGTAAGCACATATACTCTGATATTTTGTTTTTGCATAAAACCTGTTTTTTTTGTGTCCTCCCCGAAAGTTTTCTCATTTTCGCTTATAAGGCTGTATTGGGTAAAAGAGTTGGCTTTTGCCGCTATAAAAGCAAGATCAATACTTTGTGAAAGTTCAGTATTTAATTCCTGTAAAACAGAAAAAGGAACGATAGAAAATATATTAATATTTTCCTGCTTAAAAATATTTAATACTGCTTCAAATAAAGCTCTGTTTATTGCAACAACTTTTATTTTCTTATTGAATACGTAATTCTTGCTTAAAACATCTTCGAAAGGAACAATATCAATAAATTTTTGCACATCTGCTTCTTTATCTTTGGGCAGTCCTTGCGGAAAGTCTTTTTCAAAGGCGCTATTTTGCGAAAAAACAATTATTGCATCAAGCTTTAAATGCTTAAGGTTATTTGTCTGAATAAATTTATCAATAAGTAGTCCAAGTTGTTCTTTGCTTATAAGATCTAGGTTTGATATTACATTAGGAGGAATATCAAGCTGTAAGGTTTGTTTAGTATTTTCAAAATAAAATAATATCTTATTATTATCTATATAAATTACTACTATTGGTTTTTTAGCAAAATCCATTATTGAATCTCCTTCCAGGAAGAAATTGTAAGTATGTTATTATTGTACACTGTCTGCACCTCAATTTTCCGTATGCTGTTTTGAAACGTACCTATTGCTGTAATCAAACCGCTTGGCATACTGACTTCTACTTCTACGCTCCCTAAGCCAATATTAATAGGTTGTCCCGTAGGTGTTCCGCTGTAATTTGGATCACGAAGCATGCGAAGTAAAGCCTCTTCCGCTCCGCTTTCTGCAACATAATATGCGTAAACCCCCTGCTCAGTTATGCTTGCCGATTTAGTATTTTCATATACAAAAATTGCCGCAGCCGATATTACAGTCATACCTATAAGTATAAAAAATAGTAATGTCACAAGCGCCTGTCCGGAAGATCTTATAATTAAAGATTTATATTTAAAATTTAATATTTTATTTTTCATTTTTACCTTTTACCTACGGTTGTTTTAAAATTTTGTTCTGCGGCTCCTCCTCTTTTCTGAGTTTTACTTTCAAGAGTAAATGAAAAACTTATAGTATCATGTTCTGAGTTCGTATCTGAAAGCCTTAAGAAATTAACATCTGAAAGCGTAGTATTATAGCTATTGAGCTGGTCTGCGGTTCCTAATGTGCTATTGGTTAATATTAAGTTTCCGTTTGAAATTGTATATGAATATGTCATTCCCCCTGTTTGAAATTCTAAGATTGGGCCTTGTCCTCCAATAGAAGCCGGTGACGTAAAAGACTCAGCTTTTCTAATATCGTAAGCAAAACGGTTGAGAATAAAACGCCCGTCACTTGCAACAGCTGCTGTACTTTGTGATTCAAGCTGTACATCAAAAATAGAAGTTAAAAGAGTAAACAAAACAATAATAAGTATTGAAAAAATTCCCATATATAAAAGTGTCTCAATTAAAGTAAACCCAGCACCATTTTTCATTAATCTTTTAATAAAATTTTTCTTTTTATAGATAAACATTTTTATTTTTCCTTTAATACATTAACTAAATTGGTGCTGGATAAATCCTTTCTGTTGATTTTTGATTTTTATTCTCATGGCGAATAATTAACACTTACATCATAAACTACAGGTGTTTGCGTTGAGTCGGACGTTGTTAAATAAGCACGGTATCTCATACACCGTGCCGGGTTTTCATAATTGCTTCCGTCATTATCAAAAGGCAGTCTTCCGCCTTCTTTGGGAAAAAAAGAACTGCTCTGTCCGTCGCTTCCGACAAAATCACCATTTGTAAAAGTAACAGTGCTGCAACTATCTCCTATTGCGTCTTTTAGCGCTATTTTAAATTGGACTGTGGTATTTTGCCCTGTAGAAGAAGTTGAAGAAATATTGTTCCAGGCAACTTCGTCTCCCGCGTCAAACGTTGCAGATTCAAAAAGACCGGAGGGACTATAATTACCTGCTCCTCCTGCTCCTCCAAGGATAATTTTTAATTCTGAGGAAGCATCACCCGTGATTATATAAGAATATGCATACCCGTTTGACTGCAAAACCGAAGCTATGCCATTTATCCCGGTTGACACTTGTAAACTTCCGCAACTAACCGGTGCATTTTCATTATTAATATTTATAACCTGATATTGATTTGTACCTCCTGTTCCAACCACAATTGCGCGGTTTCCGGTTACGACTGTAACTCCCTTGGGATTCATTCCGTTCGTATCATATGTGCCTCCGCTAACCAGTGAGGGCGAAGTTTTATTTTCCGTATTAATGATAAAAAATTCGTTTTGCGTTTCTGACCCTGCTGTCACAAGATATGCCCTTGTACCGGTTGTGTTTACAGTTATATCTCTTCCCTGTCCTGCCGATAAGGTTAATTGGCCTGTAATGGATGGATTTGCCGGATTTGATAT
>Ga0210057_1002131_pt1 | contig 28723 bp, 21 predicted proteins | sample CryGeyCG2114_010_2_FD_183968 | JGI IMG/M metagenome (GOLD analysis project Ga0210057, IMG submission 183968) | Groundwater microbial communities from aquifer - Crystal Geyser CG10_big_fil_rev_8/21/14_0.10 (SPAdes) (version 2) | ecosystem: Environmental > Aquatic > Deep subsurface > Groundwater ...
ATTCCAGCTACTGGCATTAACGAAAGCCGACACGCCGCCAAATAAAATGGCGTCACTGGCCGAATCATAACTTCCAAACCCACGACCGTCTAATTGGACCGTATCACCAACCTGCCCGCTGGCTGGCGTAATACCGCACAAACCAACAGACGAGGCAATATCATCAACGATAAAAGGTGTAACATTAGAATAATTGCCAACGCTATCAATTACGCGCACTACATAATAATCGTTAGTCGGATCACTATCCGTTAAATCGTTTTGGGGTACACCGCTCGGGACAGCGGCAATAATTTCGTTAGCAGACCAACCAGCGCTACAGGGTAAATCAGCGTTCCATGTCTGCGTTCCATCCAGAGAACTAAATTGAACTAAACCGCTGGCAGTGCCGTATTGACTGCCGGATAAAGTGATAAATTGGCCCACTCCGCCGGCTGGCGTACCGTCAACTAAATGGCTAGAGCCGATGGTGTCAGTGTGCGGGGAGGCCACGTTATAGGTGTATGATTCAGAAACTTGAAGCGGTAAAAAGATCTTAACATCACCGCTAATAGCACCGTTAGAAATGCCTTCCCCTGCCGGCAAGCTATTCAAAGTGATTTGATTAGAAGTCCAATTGCCTAGGTCAATACAAGCCGCGTTTGGCAAATTGTTAACGTCAAAACAATTATTAGCAGTATATACTGTGTTGTTAAAAATTAATTCTCCGGCAATAGTAAAATCATTGCCAGCAACCGTAATTGGACCACCGTCATAATATCCCGGGTCAGGTGAGATGCTGGTAATTTCAGGCGTACATTCCGCGTCATCGCTAGTTGTATAAGTCCAGGAGAAATCGTCCGTGGTTGAGCCATCAGAAGCCGTATTGGCATTACCGTCTAAGTGATTGCGGCAAGCATCTTGCAAACCAGTACTATCATCATTAATATCCCCCGCGATTAATGTTGGTTGGTATTCCGTAAAATCTAAATAATTTTCACTTGGCCCGGCGCTCAAAGTATTGAACGGCACGCCCCCGGAGCTTGATACAACATGTGAAAAAGTACCAGAGTAAGGCGTACCAAAGGCCGCTTCGGATACGCTTAAATTATTTTGATCATATAGCGTTGACGCGCGCATAGTTTCAGAAAAAATTGCTTGAACCGGAGCAAGGGTGCACACATTAGTGCCCTGTGGCGCGAAAGACAACACGGTTGGGGGGGTCGGGTCGCCAACAGTACCAATAGTGAAGCTCCTTTGGCGAGTCGGTAACGCTAGCGGCAATTGTTCACCGCCTTGGCCAGAAAATCCGTTAAATGTGACCTGATAAGTTGCCCCCGGCTCAAATTCAGCATCTGGAATCCACTCAAGCAATGGGCTGCCTGGAGGGTTATTAGCTAAACTTCCGGTTGGGAATTGAGTTGCACAGGCTCCCCCGCCCTGAGCTTGCAGGCACTCGACTGTAATATCAGATTGATCAACCGTTGACGGATTAACATTAGCTGAAAAACGGGCTTGAACTAATTCACAAATTGGAGCCCCGTCAGTTGGCGAAAAACTAACTAGCGTCAAACTATTAGTACAGCCGCCAGGGATAGGGCTAAACGAACCCCATAAACCGGTAGTGGGATCGCCGTCACCGTCAGTATCTTCGCAAAAACGGATATTACAACCCGCCCCATCAGTTTGCGAACTCGGTATGGTGCATTGAGATCCGGCCGGAGGCCCAAACACTCCAGATAAAATTGAATTAAAGACAAAGGTTACTATCGCGTAAGAGGTCAAAATTATTACGAGCCCAATAATCCCGTTACGCAAAATATCTTTCGCCCGCTGAATTTTATTCTCCTCCCCCCCGGCGGTCATCCAAACAAACCCCCCGTATAAAACAATTAAAATAGCTAGCACGCCTAAAAATGCCAACGCCACTTGAACAATAGTTAAAATAGTTTGGCGAATATCAGTCGTACCAAGCCCAAGGGCGGTGGCATAATTAAGGCCGGTATCTACCGCCAAAGCAGGGGCAATAACTAAAGTTAGAGCCGTAAACACAAAAACGCTGATAATTTTGACGCGAGATTTTTTAACGGCTCTTCTCATGATCATAATTAGGTGTTAGCGCAAACTGACGCTTGCCAGCCTGCCTCATCCAGCGGTTGGCCGTTACAGCAATAAGGCGCGCCCGAACAGGTGCCGCCACTACTATCCGGGCCGGTTGAGGGCAAGAAACAATTTTGATAAATATCTTGAAGCCCTGAACCCACTTCCACTCCGTACGAAGTTGAAGCTTCAAAAATTGAGTGGTCAATTAAAAACGAGGTAATATCCGGATAACCGTCAAGGGGCGGTGTAACATCTGAGGCTTGGCTTTTAAGCCAATACCCAAGACCGCCAGTCGATTGGCTTTGTAAACTAATATAGCGGCGATTATGACACCCGTCCGAGGAAGCCGAACACTCATTATCTTGGGCGCAATAATCATTAGCGTTATTCGGGTCAACGCATAACCCCAACGGAGAACAAATCTGATTGCCCAAACAATCTGCATCAGACACACAGCCGCAATAGCCATCCCGATATCCCGAACCTGGTTTAATTGTGCTTTCACGCATTAACTTGTCAAAATCTCCTGCGGGCACAGCGTTTAAAGCCACATCCAGCTGCTGAATACCAGGTCCGCTACCCAAAGAAGTTAAAATTGGCGGTGTCAGATCAATTTCGTCTCTAATCCAAAAACTCCAAACCACACTATCACCATCATGCGGCGGCGCTGGGTCTGGTTGCGGCGCCGGAGAAGTGGGATTTAAGTTGTAGTAATCGTCAATGTTTGTGGCTGGAAAAACTTGTTCGGCTAATTGATCACGATCACCGTCTAAAGAATTATTGGCCGCATCAATCACGCCATCAGCCGGAAAACTAGCCAACGGGTGATTATTGCCATCACCATCTTGGCACACCGCATTTGGCGGCGTGCCAGTACAAAAAGTATACGGGGAATCAGTGCAATCAATGCTGGTATTGCAACGATTTAATGTGGCCGCCCGGGTAGTTACCCGATACTGTGTGGCGCCTTGCCCGGCTACTGTCGGCAGACAAAATATTGGATCACCGCACGAATTGGAAATCGGATTACCAGACCCGTCCTCACAGGCATTAGCCGGTATAAACTCAACTGTGCGATACTGATTACTCGTAATAAATTGACCTTCGGCAGTGGTCCAAGTCCCGCCATTATTATATTGCACCTGTAAATTATCAAAACCATTGGCGACTAAACCCTCCACCACTGTCGGATCTAAGGCTTCGTCAAAACGTAACTGAACAATGGCATTTTTAGGTTGGTCAGGTACGTGATTGGTAGTTAATACTGCGGAGGTGTCGTCTTGGCCACCACTCATGGGCACTAACGTCACCCAACGTCCGACGCCGCTGGCGCCTAAATTTATGTTGTTGCCGGAACTTCCCACAACTGCCGCCGTTAAGTTAATTTGGGAACCAGACGGTGTTGCCAAAACATCAGGGTTAAAAGTAGTGCCACTTATAGCTGTTGCAATGCGGTTAGCTACGCTGATAGTTGTATCGGTTGGGAAAATTTGAATTTGATTGCCTTGAGGAACTGTGGGGACAAAGCGGAAAGTAATATTAGATATAGTTAAGGCATCGGCAAACTTTTCAGCTGTCGCACTTAAGGTAAAAAGGTCAGCATCATTAAACCCCCCCAGCGGCCGCTGCAACGACAAGCCGCCACCCAGCGGCAAAACAACTGATCCGTCACCGGCAATGTAATTTAACACTCCGTTATTAACTGGGTTATCTTGCCAGGTGATAGTGACTTGGCCTGAAGCCGGATTACCAAAATCAGCCGTAACTAAACTTTCGTCATTTAGGCCGTTATAGGTGCCGATGATGTCCGGTTGAGTTGGGGTAAAGCTAATAAATTCTGCCGTTGGGTTAGAGTCAACTTGCGGGATATCAGTTACAATTATTGCCCCTTGGGCCGCTTGAGCTAAAACAGTGCCGTATTGATCGGCTAAATTATCGGGCTGGGGAAATTGAGTGACTAACTCAGGCGGATGTAAATCTAAAAAGTTTGAAACTTGAAAATTCCACCCGAACCCAACGCCATTTGGCCAACCGTTAGTGCCATCAAGCAATTGCACGCCATTATTACCACCCATTAAATCAACGCTATACCATACGGCTTCTAAATTATTTCCTAAATTTTCAACCGGGTTAAAGACGAAGGTTAAATTATCAATTGTTGCCACCTGCACGTTGGCAATGGCCGTTGACGGATCCTCACCAAATACATAAATTTTAACTGCATCTGTGTTAACTGTGCCGGTACCGGTGATAATTGAGTTGGGGTCAACCTCTTCTTTGAAAGTCACAATGATGTTAGTGTTGCGGGGAATTTCGGTAGCACCCGGCGCTGGGTAAACTGCTTCGATTAAGCCGCCACCAATAGCGCTACAGTTGCGGCAAATATCAGTTGGCGTGATAACTCCGCCGGGCGGTGCCCCGGTCGGCGCCTGGAGCCCGCCAATAACACTTTGCAAAATAAAAGTTACAATCCCAAATGAGGTTAAAATAATTACCAGCCCAATCAGTCCGTTCCTTAAATAATCTTTGGCTTGTTGAATTCGACTCTCGTCACCGCCGGAAGTCATCCACAAAAATCCGGCATAAAGCACAATCAGCACAGCAAGCGTGCCTAAAAATCCAAGTGCCACCTGGACAATCCTCAAAATAGTTTCACGAATATCGGTTGTCCCAAGCCCCAGGGCGGTGGCGTAATTTAAACCGGTGTCAACTTGAAGCGCCAATGCCAAATTCGGTGCCACAAAAAAAACAACCAGACCGGTTGCTAAAAAAATCCAACTAAAAGTTTTTTTGAAAACTTGTTTATTTTTTTGTTTTCGTTGAACTTGCATGGGGTTCAATTTTAAACTCCGGCATTAACCGGATAGGCGGGCTTTGACCAAACGGTTCACCAACGAACCGTCAGCTTTGCCGGCAACTTGTTTCATTACCTCGCCCATTACCTGACCCATTTGTTGCGGTGAATCAGCGCCCAATCGTTCCACCACCTGATTCACTAATTTTTCAATCTCGGCTTCTGGCATCTGCTCCGGTAAAAAAGCCTCAAGCAATGCCAGTTCCTGTTTTTCTTTATTGGCTAAATCTTGACGGCCGCCTTGAGCGTAAGTTTCCAACGCCTCTTGGCGCTTTTTAACCTCGCTTTTAACCGCCCTGACTACCATGTCCTCGGCCAGCTTACCCTTATTATCCTTAGCCAATTGCTGCAAAACAACTAATAACCCGCGATAGGTATTAGCCGTCACTTGGTCTTTGGCTTTTAGAGCCTCGCTGACTTTGGATTGTAATTGTTCAATTGTGATCATTAATTACGATCGACCACGTGAATAAGTATCTTCCTTGAGCTTGCCAGTCTTGATCAAGTATTCGCGTTTTTCTGACAGTTCTTTTCGCTTCAAAGCCAATTCCTTGGATGCCGTTCGGTTAAGTGGCCGCTTGTGAAACTGAATTTTTTTCTTTTGAATCAAACGTCCGCTTTGTTGAACTTGGCGATTAAATCTACGGATCAAGCCCTCAAAACTTTCGCCGCTTTTTCGCTTCGTTTCTACCACTAAAGTTCACCTTCCTTTCAAGTAATTAATAGTAATGCGATTTATGTCAAAATCGTATATAAAATAACACGAAAGTAACGATTAGTCAAATATAAACGCAGGCTATTTTGAATTTAGCTTACGTTTAAGTTCCTCTGTAATTTTATCAAAGTTAACCACTTCCTGCGCGCCTCCTTCCATATCTCGAATCAAAATAGTGCCATCCACCACTTCTTTTTGACCCAATATCAAAACATACTTCACGCCCAACTTATTTGCCGCTTCCAATTGGGCTTTTAATTTGTCTTTACTGAAAGTTTCTACGGCGCGGATGCCCTGTTTTTGAAATTGCTGAAATAGTCTCATCGCTTTTATTTTAGCTTGGTGGCCAATTTGAGCGATAAAAACTTGAGGTTTCTTTGGTTTACCAATTTTAACTTCCAAATTGCGCATTTCTCGAATCACCCGATCAACGCCAACTGAAAACCCGCAAGCCGCTGTTGGTTGTCCGCCCAAAGCTTCGACTAACCCATCGTAACGGCCACCCCCGCCCAAAGCACTTTGGCTGCCACCTTCCTCAACTTGAGGCCAAATTTCAAATAAAGTCCGGTTGTAATAATCCAACCCCCTGACAAGATGTGGGTTTAAGTTATAAGGAATCTCAAGCTCATCTAAATACTCAACTACTTTCATAAAATGCTCTTTGCTCGCATCGCCTAGCCAATCTAAAATTTGCGGTGCGTCTTGGCGTAATGGTTGGCATGTTAGCTCTTTGCAATCTAGCAAACGTAATGGATTTTTAGTAATTCGCTTTTTACAATCTTCGCATAGCTGCCGGCGCTTAGATCGATAATACGTTGTCAGCTCTTTAGTATACTCTTCTCGCTCCTCGGGGTCTCCGATACTGTTTAACTGAATCGCCACGTTTGATAATTTAAGCTCTTGAAATATTTGGTAGGCAATACTAATCATGCGGGCATCGACTACCGGCTCTTCTTGGCCAAGTGACTCAAAGCCGAATTGGTAAAATTGCCGATAACGCCCGGCTTGTGGCTTTTCGCGCCGAAACATTGGCCCCCAATAGTACAATTTGACTGGCTGAGGCCAAGTCATCATGCCATGTTCAATATAAGCGCGAGCAATTGAAGCGGTGGCTTCTGGGCGCAAAACCACAGACTCATCATGATCTTCAAAGGTAAACATCTCTTTTTGGACTATATCTGACTGCTTGCCTACGCCGCGGATAAAAAGTGAAGCCGACTCTACAATTGGCAAACCAATTTCTTTGTAAGTATAAGTGTCAACGAAACTTTCAACCACATTTCGCACATATCGCCAATAGGGCTGCGCCTCTGGCAAAATATCTTTAAAACCTTTGAGCAAGTGCTGACGCTTAGCACTATTAGGTTTTTTTATCGGCTTATCTTCGGTTTTTTTTGTCGTTGATTTTTTTGGCATAACTTAATTTACAAATTGTAAATCACATCTCCTCCAACAAAACCTAAACGATCCACCGGCCAACCACGAACCAAAGCGCTACCAATTATCAAATCTTGATCAACTGGCCCAAATATCCTTGAATCTAAACTGTGCTCACGATTGTCGCCAAGTAAAAAATAATGTAGCGCGGGCACCGTCCACTCTTTGTTGTTGTTGGCCAGAGTTTTAGTGCCTGGCTCAAGATAATCTTCCTCTAAAACAATGCCTTGCGGGTTGCTGTTATTTTTAATCACAATTCGGCCGTTATTAATCGCTACGGTTTCGCCAGGCAATCCGACGATGCGTTTAATGAAAAATTCTTTTTTATTATTTGGGTTGCGAAAAACTACCACATCACCGCGTTCTGGATCATTAAAGCGGTAGGTAATCTCATTGATAATTAAATACTCATTATCGTGAAAGTTCGGCTCCATCGAAGCGCCCTTGACATAAAAGGGCTGAATCAAAAAATAGCGCACCGGGATAATAATCGCTAACGATATCACTACCACCTTGACTATCTCCCAAATAAAAATCAACGCTTCTTTGAAAAGCGTCGGGTCGTTAGAATTTGACGACTGATTAGAATTAGGCGAGTTACTAAACATGTAAAAATAAGCTATCAAGCCCATTTTATCATATATTTTTAGAAAAATCAACCTTGATGGTCGCATAACTTTAAATCATATTGACAGCTTAAACTTTTTTGCTAGAATACTATTTTTATTCTATAATAACGGCAAATTTATGGCAGAAGAACAACGTGACTTTTTAGAAGAGAGAATTGAAGAAACCTACGATAAAGACATCTTCGCCAAGCCCAGAAAAAAACGGTTTTTTGTGGGTAAATTTTTTGTTTACGGAATTATTGCTCTATTGCTTTGGCTGGGAGTCGCCGTCATTAATGCCGTCAAATCCGGCATTACTTTATCAGAAAGCCTAGGCCAAGCTAACATTTTAACTCAAATTAAACACTTAGTTACTAGCGAGGATCGAAAATTAGTCGGCGAAGAAACTGATCGAATAAATATTTTACTTTTAGGGATGGGTGGCTTTGGCCACGATGGCCCGCTGCTAACAGACACGGTGATGATCGCCTCATTTAAGCCATCCACTAAACAAGTCGGCATGATTTCTGTGCCACGGGACTTAGTTATTCAACTCCCGGGTTTTGGCTGGAATAAAGTTAACCACGCCTATGCCTATGCTGAAAGTTCAAACCCGGGCAAGGGCATCGAATATGCCGCTGATGTTGTCGGCCAAACGTTTGACATTCCCGTTCACTACACGGTAGCAATGGACTTTGCCGGCTTTGAAGATTTTATTGATGCCTTAGGCGGTATTAATGTCGATGTTGAAAACACTTTTGATGACTTTAGATACCCAATCCCAGGCAAAGAAACGGCCACTACTTCACAGCGTTACGAGCATTTACATTTTGATGCCGGCATGCAAAAAATGGATGGGGAAACAGCTTTAAAATTCGCGCGTTCCCGCTACGCCTCCTTCCCGGAAGGCTCAGATTTCGCCCGCAGTAAACGCCAACAGCGAATATTAGTGGCGGTGCAAAATAAACTGCTTGATTGGAAAACTTTTTTCAGCCCCAAAAAAGTTAACAATATTACTGAATCGTTAGCTGACCACTTGTTTACCGATTTAGAAATATGGGAGATGATGAGACTGTATGAGCTGGGCAAAGATATTGATTTGAGTAACGTTAATCTTTACGTTTTAGACAATAGTCCAGAAGGTTTATTAGTTGAAGATACTGGCGAAGATGGTGCTTTTTTGCTTCGCCCCAAAGCTGGAAATTATTCACAGCTGCAACTAGTTGCTCAAAGCATTTTCAACGTCGATACAATTGAGCTAGACACCGAACTTAAAATTGAAGTTGCCGAAAAGCCTGGCAAAGAGCAAGAGCCGGAGATTGAAATGATAGACTATAAAAAAGAATTTAAAATTGAAATTCAAAACGGTACTTTTATCGGCGGACTGGCCGGGCGAACCCAAAACCGCTTAGAAAGTCTCGGATATCAAGTGCTCACCATCGGCAATGCAGATGAGCAAAACTATCTCACTTCCGTCATTTACGACTTAAGCCCGGACATTGAGAAGGGTGATGAATTGGAAAACTTAGCCCAAGAATTAGGCGCGGAAGTTATAACCAACGTGCCGGCTAAATTCACTTCGGCCTCCGCCGCCACTGCCGCCACCGACGTTCTCATAATCTTAGGCACGGACCAGCAGTAAATCTCCCGATTGTCATCCTGCCTGCCAGTCCTCTGGCGGGAGGCGCCCCGAGTGTAGTCCAGGGACGACGTGAGGATCTTAGGACCTGCCAGCGCTCCGTCGGCCATAGCCTTTGGCGGAGTACGTCCAGACGGCAGGGATTGCCCGCTTCGCCGATCAAACTCGACTTCGCTCGCAATGACATCCTTTTGTGCTACAATAAGGGCATGGCAAAAAAGCTCAAGTCAGTTGTCATTATTGGCCGAATCAACGTTGGCAAGTCTACTTTATTTAATCGCTTGACTGAATCGCATCAAGCGATTGTTTCTGATACCCCCGGCACCACCCGTGACCGCAACCGCGGGAAAGTTTTATGGCGCGGACGAGAAATCGAATTAATTGACACGGGCGGATTAGATATTGAGGGGTTAAAACAAAGCATTAGCCGATTAGCCGCTTCTAAGCGCCGGCTCAAAAAATTAAAAGGCGGCTCCATTGACGCCGATATCGTCAGGCAAACTCAACGCGCCATTAAAGGAGCCGATCTTATTTTGTTTGTAGTTGATAGCAAAACTGGCATCATGCCGACTGACAAAGATTTAGCCGCGGTTATCCGAAAACTGAATAAACCGACACTGCTAACCGTCAATAAAGTTGACCGCCCAAAACACCTCGCCAACGCCTACGAATTTCTAAAGCTCGGCTTTGGGGAAGTATATCCAATTTCAGCTGCCAGTGGTTCGGGCACTGGTGATTTATTGGATGCGATCTATAAAAAATTGCGGTTTAAAAAATTAACCAGCGCAAACCCAGCTACTCAAGGTGTGAAAGACGAGATTAATGTCGCCATTATCGGCAAACCGAATGTTGGTAAATCATCACTTATAAACGCCATTCTTGGAGAAGAACGCTCCATTGTAAGCGCTAAACCACTTACTACGCGAGACCCTCAAGATGAAGTCATAACCTATAAAAATCACACTCTGCGTTTTATTGATACAGCCGGTCTTCGCAAACAAGCAAAAGTTGAAGCAGGCTTAGAAAAACAGTCCACGGCAAAAGCTTTGGATGCGCTCAAGCGCAGCGACGTAGTTCTTTTTGTGACAGATATTTCCGAACCGCTTGGATCGCAAGACGCCCATTTAGCCGGCATGATAGTTGAAAGCCATGCCAGCGTGATTGCTATTTTAAACAAATGGGATAAAATAGAGGATAAGAGTACTAAAGCCTGGGCATTAACATTCGACCGGCGTTTTCCTTTTTTTACCTGGGTGCCGAAACTTTTTGTTTCCGCCAAAACAAAATCAAAAGTCAATCAAATTTTGGATTTAGTATTAGATGTATCGGCTAATAGAAAAACCAAAATCGGTGCCAACGAATTAGAGCGCTTTTTAAAAAGTATGGTCCGCCGCCACTCGCCAGCCAGCGCCAACCAATACCGAATCTTTTTAAGGCACCTACGACAAATTAATGATAACCCGCCAGTGTTTGAATTAGAAATTAACCAAAAAGCCAAAGTTCAAGAACACTATTTAAACTTTCTAAAAAATCAACTACGGGAAAAATATGGGTTTAAAGGAGCTCCTTTGGGGATCAAAGTCGTCAATCGATAGTGTCATCGCGGGACTAGGCAACCCTGGACCAAAATATCAAGCCACACGCCATAATATCGGTTTTGTGGTAATTGATAATTTACGCGAGCAGCTAAATTTCCCTGATTGGCAATTTAACAAAAAATTCAAATCGGAAATTTCTCAAGGCACTGTTGCGGACAAGAAGATACTTTTAGCTAAACCACAAACCTTTATGAATAAATCCGGGGAAGCAATTCGTGCCATTCTTAACTTTTATAAACTAAACGCCAATCAGCTGAATCTAATCCATGACGACAAAGACTTAAACTTCGGCAAAATCAAACTCTCCGCCACTTCCGGTTCAGCTGGGCACAACGGCGTACAAAATATAATTGACCAGCTAAAAACCAAAAACTTTACCCGCGTGCGCATTGGCGTAGCCAACGAAAAACTTGCTAAAATACCAACAGATGATTTTGTCTTACAAAAGTTCACACCAGAAGAACAAAAACAACTCCCACAAATTATTCAAACCGCTCTCAAATCCTTAAACTAAAAAGAGCCCCGTTGCCGAGGCTCTTTCTTAAATTTTGTATTAGCTGGAGATTGTATAAGCAAAGCTATCTTTCAAACCATCGACCTGGTACCCGTTAAACCATATCGGCGCTGAGGTTGCCGCTTCTGTCCCGACAACATTAATATGATCATCTGACCATACAAAATTGGCGTTTCCGGTCCAAGAACTAGCTGTAGCGCCAGTGGGTAATGATATTGTGCTGGCTACATCATCAAGCAAACGAGTAGAAATGGTATCGGCGGCACCAACCGAGGACAATGTGGCATGCAAATAGAACCTCTCAGTTGATCCTGGTAAAACTACTAGTCCTTCGTCCCTATCACCTTCTGAGTAATTTGGATCATTGAAAGTAAAGGAAACTTTATTATCACTTCCTAACTGGCGGTCAAAATCAGATACTTTAGCTGAAACTCCATCTTGTCTCAAATATAGGTCAGATAAAGCAACACCGATTGGATTAATATCAAAAGTAAATCTATCTAGCAGAACAGATCTACCTTGCGATGAATCGGCCGTGACTTCAAATGCGAATATTCTAATATCGCCATTAAATAAGCTTGAGGCCGAACCCAAGCGGTTGCTTGAAGTAGGCAAAGTAATGATCGGCTTAGAACTATGCAAAAGCTGAGCATTGCTTGTAACTACGGCATTACTCCTGGCTTCTGTTGCCGTATTAGCACCGACGCCCACGAAATCAGTCGCCGCTATCTTAAACGAAGCGTTTGGGGTGCCTGGATTATCGGTGCCCTGCGTCGTAATTTGACTAGTATTAATTTTTACTGTCAAAACCACGCTGCCGTCTTTAGGTACTTTGACATAATTTGGATCAGACGGATTGGATGAAAAAGTAAAACTAGCCACGTTTGTGGAAGTGATATTAGATTCCCCGACCTTGCTTGCCCCATTATATAACGCTACGTTACTAACATCTTTATAATCCCCGTCCATGGTACCGACTAAATCACCTGGAACAACCGACACGTTTAAGCTCTTTAATACGATGTCATCGCTTTTAGCACTTAACCTAATCGTATTGACCGTAATCCCGGTAGTGCCGGACAGTAAAATCCCTTCTTCTGGAGTATTGCTGGCCTCAGCAGTGAGTTCAGACGCTCGAACAACTAATCTGCTACGCTCTAATAGCATATATAAAACATCAGTATCTTGATTACCTTCGCTGTCTGTAGCGCGGGCTCCTAATAAATACCCCCCTGAAGGCAACTCTTCGACTTTATATGCAAATTCACAATAATTTCCTCTACACCCAGCCACTCTAACCCAATTGCCGCCACCGGTTTCATATCTAGCAAAAATTTCCACCACATTATCACCAACTCCACCAGTTGCACTGGCTTGGATGAGGGCTGTCCCTTGTGACTCCAATGATCCGGAACCTACTTCGGGGCTAATCAAAGTTACGGTTGGACCACTAGGATCAACTGATTCAACAGCAATGAATTCACCCAAGTCTTTGATATTCCTTCCCTTGCTAGCGGCGCTAGCGCCTTCAAGCTCTCCGCTCCGATTTGCCACCGCAAAGGCGGTTATCGCTGAACCAACTAATAAGCCAAACAACAACCATAAATGCCAACTGCGAATATGAGATTTTCCAACCAAAGCATATTCATCTTTCATGGCTGAAAGAGCCGCTTGAGTGGCATCTATTTTGTTTTGATTTACCTGCTTCTTCGATTGTGGCTTAAGTGCTTGTGGCATAGGTTTTTATTTTAATAATGATAATGATTTTAAGACATCATACCGGCTGACTATGCCGGCTAATTTATTATTTTTTTCAACCACTGGTATCGGGTTGACTTTATGATGATCTTGAAAAGCCTTAACAACGTCTTGGAAGCTAGTATTGACGCTTAATGTTAGCGGCTTTGGATTCATTACTTTTTCTGCGGTCAAAGACACAATTTGAGCAACTTCCTTTTTAAAACGTGATTTGTCTTTTTTATAAACGGCTAAATTTTTTAAAATTGTCTGAAAAGTAGGCAGATGTATGCCTGTTTCTTTGCTAATTAAATCATATTCAGTAATGACTCCTAATAGTTTATTATTTTCATCTACTACAGGTACGCCATTGAAATTATGATCAATAATTATTTTTGCCACATCTAAAATGGGATCACCTGGTGATACTGTTATCACCTTGCTCGTCATTATATCTTTAACTGTATGTTTTTTTAACACTTCAATCATTATAACTAAAATTCAGCTATAATCGAAATTACTTATCAACATTACTCAAAACAAAAATCCCGCCGCAGCGGGAACCCTTCAACTTACTGCCAACCAGCGCAAGGCGGCAAATTACAAGAATTCGTCACCTTGTCCTCAGTGTCACTTTCAGAAAGGAGGGGTTCTGTCGGTGACTCTGGCTAGCAGAAAACTGAAGACCAACCAAAATTAGGTTGATAAAGCACAATATCATAGCTAGACAAGTTTGTCAACCCTTGCTATACTACAACTGATCACACACACGGCGCAACGTAGTGTGTGATTTTTTATAAGTAAAATTAGCTAAATGAAAGATAACGAACTGCAATATTGGCTTGGCTTTAATGCTCTTTGGTCGGTTGGGCCGACTCGATTCAAAGCATTGTTCAACTATTTCCCGACGCTTGAAACAGCCTGGAACGCAAATCTAAGCCAACTTAGGCAAGCCGGATTTTCAGACAAAGTAGCCGCCAAAATAGTTAGCGAAAGAAAAAACGTAAACCCGGCCGAACTTTTGGAAAACTTAAAAAAAGATGAACTGAATGTTTTAACCCAAAAAAATCCTGAATTTCCTTCATTGTTGCAAGGCATCTATGACCCACCGATGCTACTCTATTACAAAGGCAAGCTTGAGTGCGTGTCAAAGCTCTGTCTAGCGGTAGTTGGTCCGCGCAAAGCCAGCAATTATGGCAAAAACATAACCCAGGAACTGATCAAAGATTTAGCACCCTATAACATAACTATCGTTTCAGGTTTGGCCTTAGGCATTGACGCTATCGCCCACCAAGCCGCGCTGGATACTAATTTAGCCACAATCGCCGTATTGGGTTCAGGATTAAACAAAATTTTTCCGATACATAACCAAGGCATCGCTCAAGATATAATAAATAGTGGCGGTTTAATCTTATCTGAATTTGAACCTGAAATGCACGCCAATAAACAAACCTTCCCAATTCGCAACCGCATTATCTCAGGGCTTTGCAGCGCCACATTAATAGTTGAGGCGGGGGCTAAGTCAGGTGCTTTAGTCACTGCCGAATGCGCGCTTGACCAAGGCCGGGAAGTTTTAAGTGTACCTGGCAATATTACAAGCCTACAAAGCCACGGCACTAATAAATTAATTAAAGATGGCGCGACAATTGTGACCAATGCAAACGACATACTAAACGCTCTAAATTTGACAGAAAATAAAATATCGAGTACTAATATACCCATTGCTTTTTCAAGTGAGAGCGAAAAACAAATTTACGAACTGTTGATTCAGCAGGGCATGACAGTTGACACCATTATAGATACTACTAAATTAGATCCAGCTGTCGTTCATGCCACCATTTCCACATTGGAATTAAAAGGCTATACGTCAAACCATGAGTAAACTAGTCATCGTTGAAAGCCCCACCAAGGTTAAAACGATTAGCAAATTTTTATCCAAGGATTACAAAGTCGCCTCGTCCAAAGGTCACATTCGCGATTTGCCTAAAAGTAAATTAGGCGTGGATGTTGAGCATAATTTTGAGCCGCACTATGTTATTCCGGACAAGGCCAAAAAAACGATTGAAGAGTTAAAAAAGTTAGCCAAAAAAGCTGACAATATTTTATTTGCCACAGACGAAGACCGCGAAGGTGAAGCGATTTCTTGGCATTTAGCCCACATTTTAAAAATTGATCCGAAAAAGGCGCAGCGCATTGTTTTTCATGAAATTACTAAAGACGCAATCTTGGAAGCCTTGGAAAACCCGCGCGGATTAGACCAACGCCTAGTTGATGCTCAACAGGCTCGCCGCGTGCTTGACCGCCTAGTCGGCTACAAACTTTCACCGCTCCTTTGGAAAAAAATCGCCCGCGGTTTATCGGCTGGCCGGGTACAGTCAGTCGCGGTTAGATTAATCGTTGAACGAGAACGCGAAATAGAAGCTTTCAAGCCACAAGAGTATTGGACAATTGAAAGCCTGGCTAAAATTAAAGATGATCCGGAAGATTTTAAAATTAAACTGCACAAACGAGATGGCAAAGTGCTTGAAAAACTAGCAATTAAAACTGAAGCCGACGCCAAAAAGATTGTGGATGAGGTAACTGGAAAAAAATTCACCATTACTGACATCACCAAAAAAGAAGGCGTCCGCAAGCCACTTGCTCCTTTTACGACCTCTACCATGCAACAGGAATCTCACCGCCGTTTAAGCATGTCGGCGCGTGACACTATGCGCGTAGCCCAACAATTATATGAAGGCGTAAATTTAGGACCAGAAGGTAATACTGGTTTGATTACCTATATGAGAACCGATTCAGTTAATTTAGCAGATAAATTTTTAAATGATGCCGCCGCGCATATTAAAAGCTCATACGGCGATGACTATTACGAAAAGCGAGCTTACAAAAGTAAATCTAAAAACGCCCAAGAAGCTCATGAGGCGGTCCGTCCAACTGAAGCTGCGCGCACGCCAAATTCAATCAAGCAATATTTGGATCCTAAGCAATTCAAGCTATACCAGCTTATTTGGCAGCGGGCGGTAGCTTCGCAAATGGCCAATGCCAAAAGTGATAACACCACCGTTGAAATCACGCCAGAAAACACGCCTTACACCTTTACGGTCAAAGGTTCAATTCTAACCTTTAAAGGATTTTTAGAAGTTTACCCAACTAACACTAAAGACGAAATTTTACCGCCGCTAGAAAAGGGACAAGAAATTGAAATTTTGAAACTAGAAAGCTTGCAGCATTTTACCGAACCGCCGGCTCGCTACAGTGAGGCCACGTTGATTAAAGCGCTGGAAGAAAATGGAATCGGGCGACCATCAACTTACGCCCCGACAATTTCAACAATTATTACGCGAGGTTATGTAACGAAAAACCAAGATAAAAAATTAGAGCCGTCAGATGTGGCTAAGCTAGTCAACGATGTTTTAGTTGAACATTTCCCTGAAATCGTAGACTACCAATTTACTGCCAACCTAGAAGACGACTTAGACGAAATTGCCTTAGGTCATAAACAATGGGTACCAACCATTACGGCGTTCTATAATAAATTTAATGAAAATCTTATGCAAAAAGAAGAGGAGTTAGATAAGAAAAAACTGACCGAAGAAAAAAGTGAAGAGAAGTGCGAGAAGTGTGGCAGTGATATGGTCATTAAAATGGGGCGCTTTGGCAAGTTTTTGGCATGCACTAATTATCCGGAGTGTAAGAATACGAAAAACTTGGGCAGCAACGGCGAACCCGAAGAGCAAAAAGTCAGTGACGAAAAATGTGAAAAATGCGATAATCCAATGGCGGTAAAAACCGGGCGCTTTGGCAAGTTTTTGGCATGCACTAATTATCCGGAGTGTAAAAATACCAAACCGATTGTAAAATCCACCGGCGTGAAATGCCCTAAATGCGGCAAAGGTGAAATCGTTGAAAAAAAATCCCGGCGCGGCAAAACCTTTTTTGCCTGCGACCAATATCCAAATTGCGAAAATAGTTATTGGAGTAAACCAACCGGCGAAAAATGCCCAGACTCCGGTGATCTGCTCGTCTTTGGCCCAAAAGGCACGGCTAAATGCAGCGACAAAGAATGTAAATATACCGCTGAAATCAAAGAAGCCGCGAAATAAGTTTAATTCATCACGGTGTGTTTAATCGCGTCTAAGCCAAAAAATTTACCCCGAGTGTAATCAGTGATAAACTTCTTGATATCACTATCGCGAAGCTTTGATTTTCCCATTTTTTCACCTCTGTAAAAGTAAACCACTTAACTTCCTGAATATCTCCCGCCAGTTTAGCTTGCGGACCATTAATATTGCCAACAAAAATTAATTTTATGGCGTGCGGCAATATTAACCCGTCTTTGCTCTTTTTTTGTCTATGCTTTTTAACTAAAGAATAAACTCCAAAAAGTGCCGTTGGCGTAAAAGTATATCCTGTCTCCTCTTTGACTTCGCGCTTAACAGCGCTAATTGGATTTTCGCCCACATCAATCCAGCCGGCCGGCTGATTCCATTGGCCGTGACTATGATGATTTGGCCGGTTTTCTTTGACCAACAAAATTTTACCGTCCTTGACTATGCAGGCACCGACCACGCCAAAACTTTGTGTAAATACTCATTTCATGACCCTACTTTACAATATTCAAGCCACAATAACAATGACGGCCAATAATAACATCATGCTTTTTGACTTTTATTAGCGTTCGGAGTAATAATTATAGATATGCCCCGCGGAGAAATTTTAAATATTTCTACAAATCACATGGCGGGGCTATAACTTAGAAATATGTATTGCCCTCTTAATTTAAATAGGGGGTTAGAGGAGTTAGGCAATAAAAATATTATTTAAATAACCCCTCCCTGCCCGCCAAAGCCTCGGCGCAGACAGGCTCTCCTTCCCTTTTGCCCCATGGGCAATCCGCCCTTGGCGGAAAAGGGGAGGAAAATGGGGATTCGAAATTCTTCTGCGAGATATGGCAACAATTAATGACTTAGTCAAAATTGTTAAACGTAATGACCGGAAAGCCGATACAGACATGATTCGGCTAGCTTATGATTTTGCTAAAAAAGCCCATGAGGGGCAAAAACGGGTTAGCGGAGATCCTTATATTGTTCATCCGTTAGCTACTGCCATCATTTTAGCTAAAATGAAAATGGATACCACGATGATTATAGCAGGGCTTTTACACGATGTGCCGGAAGACACGCATTACAACTTAGTGGATATAGAAAAAAACTTCGGATCAGAAGTATGTCAACTAGTTACCGGCGTAACTAAGTTGGGCAAACTAAATTACACTGGAGTTGAACGATACGCCGAGAGTTTGCGCCGCATGTTTATATCCATGGCCCAAGATTTGCGCGTGGTGGTTTTAAAGATGGCAGATAAATTAGACAACCTAAAAAGTTTAGATGTCTTCCCTCACGAAAAAGCCAAACGCAAGGCGTTAGAAGCTCTTGAAATTTACGCGCCAATTGCTAACCGATTGAGCATGGGACAAATCAAAGGTGAATTAGAAGATCTTGCCTTCCCTCATGTTTACCCCGAAGAATACAAGTGGATGGCGGAGGAAATTAAACCGATCATTGATAAAACGGCCGAATCAATGGAAGAAGTTGCGGCAGTCTTAAATAAGGAACTACAAAATGCTAAAATTGGCAAATTTGAAGTCACCGGTAGAAAAAAACGGCTCTACAGTTTGTACCGCAAATTAATGCGGCCGCATTATAACCGAGATATTTCTAAAATATATGATATTGTGGCAATTAGAATTATTGTGCCTAGTGTCGCTGATTGCTACCAAACCTTGGGTATTATTCATAAACTTTGGAAACCGCTTCCGGGCAGGATCAAAGACTACATTGCCCAACCAAAACCAAACGGATACCGGTCTTTGCATACCACCGTATTTTCCCTGCATGGTCGCATCGCCGAATTTCAAATCAGAACCGAAGAGATGCATGCCCAAGCTGAATTCGGTATTGCCGCCAATTGGCATTACCAAGAAGTGGGTAAAATTTGGAAACTTATTCGCCCCAATCAGCAAGGTTACCACATTCCTAAAAAACTTAAATGGGTAGAAGAAATTGTGAAGTGGCAAAAAGAAATTCAAGACAACAGCCAATTTTTAAGAACTATCAAACTCGACGCTTTCTCCGATAGAATTTTTGTTTTCACGCCTAAAGGTGACGTGGTTGATTTGCCGGATGAAGCAACCGTGATTGATTTTGCCTATATGATTCACTCCGATATTGGCAACCACTGTGTCGGAGCTTTGGTTAATGACCAAATGAAAAGTGTGGATACGCGCTTGGAAAACGGCGATGTGGTAAAAATTATTACCGACAAAAACCGAAAAGCTCCAAGCCGCGACTGGCTTAAGTTTGTCAAAACTAGTTCGGCCCGAGAAAAAATCAGAGCCGCTACCAGCCATAATGGCTAATGGTTAATAGCTAGTCTTCCCCGAGCATGAGCCTAATAATGGAATACAATTCTTCTTCCGAGTAAAAATTGATGACAATCTGTCCGGTCTCACCGGATTTTTTGATATGTGCTTTCGTCGCAAGCTTTTGTTGCAACCGCTCTTCTAAGCCTTTTAGCGCCGGGTCTTTTTGAACACTACGGTAATGGGGCTTAACGGCGACTTTATGTGCTTGGCCCTCTACGCTTTGAGAAGATAAATTTTGCTTTAAAATGCGATTGAAAAATTTAAGCTGTTGCTCTTTTGAACTCATTGAAACTAACGGGCGAGCAGCGGCATAACTTAACTTACCATCGACCAACGCCCGCTGAATCTCGTTTGGCAAGGTTAGTAATCTCAAATGATTACTCACCACCGGACGCGATTTGCCGACCTGTTTGGCAATCGTTTCATGAGTGTATTGAAATTGATCTATTAATTTTTGGTAAGCGCGAGCTTCTTCAATTGGGTTTAAATCCTGGCGCTGAATGTTCTCAATCAAAGCTAATGCCAACTTCTTTTGCTCGTCAAGATTTTTGACGATAGCGGGCACAGTGTCCATATCCAAACCCATAGCCGCTCGTAAACGGCGTTCTCCGGCAACCAATTCATACTGCCCTTCGCCAAGCTTCGTCACAATTAAAGGCTGAGTGATGCCGTGCACTTCAATAGAGGCTTTAAGATCCTCAAGCGCCTCCTCGTCAAATTTAAGGCGTGGTTGGTGCGGGTTTGGCCTTACCTGGTTTACCGGAATTTGGTAAATACGCTCGTGATCCGGCGCCTTCTCGGTTGTGCGTAGCGTCGGCTTTTTTGCATCTTGCGGGATTAACGAACCTAATCCCCTGCCTAATCCGCCTTTTGGTGTTGACATAATTTAAAAATTATCTTCTAAATTTAAAATCTCCTCGGCCAAAGATCTATATGCGGTAGCGCCGCTGGAACTTTTGTCATAATGCACAATTGATTGGCCGTAACTAGGCGCTTCAGTTAAGCGGACGTTTCTAGGGATCACTGTTTGAAACACCCGATAAGGAAAATGTTGCTGTACCTCGGCTTGCACTTGGCCCGAAAGCTTATTTCTTTTATCAAACATGGTAATAACCGCCCCTAAAATTTTTAAGTCATGTCGCAAATTATCTTTAACTAAGTGTAAAGTGTTTAGCAGCTGCCCTAATCCTTCTAAGGCATAATACTCAGATTGGATCGGTATTAAAATCTCCTCCGCCGCGGTTAACGCGTTCACGGTCAAAAGGCCCAAAGACGGCGGGCAATCAATAATAATATAATCATACATGCCTTTTACTTCATCCAGCGCTTGGGTCAATTTGTATTCTCTCCCCTCTTCGTTAACCAGTTCCACTGCCGCCGCGGCAAGCAAATTAGTTGCTGGCGCCAAGCGCAATCCTTCGTGGTTTGTGTTAACCACGACATCACGAAGCGGAACATTTCGAGCTAAAACATCGTAAATTCCTTTTTCAATTTCATTATGGTCAACGCCAAGGCCGGAAGTAGCATTGCCTTGCGGATCCATGTCCACCAATAAAACAAACTTGCCTGATTCGGCAAGGTTCGCGCTTAAATTGATAGCGGTTGTGGTTTTGCCAACACCGCCTTTTTGGTTTGTGATAGCAATAATCCTGCTCATATCTGTCATTAGTATACCAACATCACTTGGCTTTGACAATTTAGAACTTTTTAATTAGAATAGAACGGAATTAAATCGTGCCGGAATGGCAGAACCCCACACCAAAGCATAGCTTGGTATGGGGCAGGCTGGTAGATTTACCCCGCACTAAGCTTACTTTAAACTTTGACACATGCCGGGATGGCGGAACTGGTAGACGCGCACGACTCAAAATCGTGTATCCTCGTGATGTGAGGGTTCGATTCCCTCTCCCGGCACATAAAAACGGCCCCAACTGGGGCTGTTTATTTATTGAGTAAAAAATTATACCGCTAATTTTATATTCGGAGCGCAATCATCAGGCAAATTATCAACATCATGCCACCCCCATTCTTCAATTTCAGGCGCCGGCTGAATTTGCCCGCTATAATCAGCTAGATAATGAATTAAAATAATGTATTCAGTCACTCCTTCGTAGTCACGAGTGAAAGCGACAACATACGGCTCGCTTTGAATTTCAATGTCAATGCCCAGCTCTTCGTGAACTTCTCTGATAGCGTTATCGCGCGGCGAGTTATCATCAATTAACTTCCCGCCTGGAAATTTCCATAAACCATCACCGCTATGTTTATCCAGCAAAATCTTGCTGTCATCTAAAATTACCGGACCGGATACGATAGTGACCTTAACTGAATCACCATCATGACTGACCGCATCAAAGTGTTTGAATTCGGCCATGAAAATTAATTCCCTGCCTGAATTGCGTTTAGCTCTTGATCAATATCAATGCCTTGGGGAAAATATAACCGGCCGTCTTTAGTTATAAATATCTCGGTATCTCTTTGTTGTCCGGCAAAATCTTTTGATGTTACCACAACGGAGTATACTCCGCTTGCTTCACTCACACTTTTCAACGTCGCACCTGCCTGATAAACTGAATTAACATAATTAAGTGCTTTTGAGCCGGCTTCGTCAGCGTTTAAGCTATCTTCGCCGCCAGCGCCCAAGAACATGAGAAAGGCCAAAACAATCACCACTATAAGTAAAATTCCGCTAATTATCATCCAAAGTTTATTGCCGTTTGAGATTGATGGGCCTTGAGGTTGGTAATTTGCTTGCTGTTCCTCCATAAAAGTTTAGATTATTAATAACTTTATAATTATACTAAAATAAGCATAATTAAACAACTTATTTGGCGGGGCTTGAAAAAATTACTAAAATACTATACAATACGGGCGCGCGGTAGAGCAGTGGCAGCTCGCCAGGCCCATAACCTGGAGGTCGGGGGTTCGAATCCCCCCCGCGCAACTAGCAACAAATGGCAAATCGCTCGTGGCTAATGGTATAATAAAAGCCATTGGCACTTTGCAATTAGCTTTTTGCCAATGCGACGACGTAGCTCAGTTGGTTAGAGCGAGGGAATCATAACCCCTAGGTCGGAGGTTCGAATCCTCCCGTCGTCACCAATGCCTATGCCAGACTTGCATAAAATATGCTATACTAAAATCCTATTTAAAAATTAAATTGCTTAGATGTTTTTGACAGTCCATTCCGTAGTTGGCGCCAATTTAGGAAAAATTTCGCCCGACCCAATCACCGCTTTTATCCTGGGATTTATTTCCCATTTTTTGATTGACTTGATCCCTCACGGAGACTATGAGTATTTCGCACCCCACAAATTTCCAACTCGCTGGAAACGAATCAGAAAAATAATGGCTTTCGCCATCGTTGATTCAACTTTAGCCACCATCGTGGTTAGCCTATACATGGCTTGGGCCTTGCCGTTAAATCCATGGTCTATCGCCGCTGGAGTGATTGGTGCAATTATGCCTGATCTATTAATGGGGATTGGAGAGATGACTGATAAAAAATTTCTGGGCCGGTTCTGGAAATTTCATTTGAAATTCCATCACTTTGAAGTTGAAAACAAAATGAGGCTAAACATGAAACAAGGTTTAGTCGTCCAATCAATTGCTTTAGCTATCTTTACTTATATCCTTATTTAAGTTTCAATAGTCGTTCAAAAGATTTTCGGTCTTTATACGGTCCAATAATAGCCAAGTTTAACTTGGCTTGTTTAAATATTAACTGAGATACTTTTCTCACTTGCGGCCCGGTTACCCGTTCCATTTTTTTAATCCTTGCCTGAGGCGTATCTAATTTATTTTTCAATATTAGTTGCTTGCCGTACCAATCAGCAACTTTAGCTGAATCTTCTAGGGCTAAAGTAACTTGGCCCTTGAAATATCTTTTGGCCATGGTTAGCTCCTTTGCCGTTACCCCATACCGTTTTACTTTTTGCAGTTCAGCCAAAATAACCTCTATCGCCTGCTTAATTCTCTTGCTGTCAACACCGGCAATAATTTCAAAAACGCCGGTATCAGCATAGCCGCTAACTCCGGCTTTAACCGAATAAGCTAACCCATGTTTTTCGCGCACCTCAACAAACAATCGCGAACTCATATTGCCGCCTAAAATTATGCCAAGCAAGCTTACCGCGGGAAGCCGAGGATCGTTAAAGTCAAACGCCGGAAAGCCAACCGCCATAGTTGACTGCTCGGTTTTTTTATAATGAAGTAAGGCGCGTGCTGTCTTTTGATGCAATTTAACCTTTTTAGCTTTTGGTACCGGCCGGCTTAACATGAGATTAAAATATTTTTTGGCTAATTGCCGCGCTTTTTTCACACTCACTTTGCCGGTAACGGCAATAACCATATTTTGCGCCTGATAAAATGTATCCTTGTAGTCCAAAATAGCTTGCCTGGGCACTAATTTAATTACTTGGCGCGGACCACCAATATCCCAACCCAATGGTTGATTGCCAAAAATGCAATTTTCCAAAACAGTGTCAATATGGATCATCGGATTATCCTCATACATATTCAATTCTTCGACCACCACTCCCCTTTCTCGATTAACTTCATCGGGGTCAAATTTAGAGTTAAGCAGCATATCTGATAAAATGTCAAAAGCCAGCTCAACTTGATCAGCGCTAGTTTTAACATAATACGCGGTATGATCTTTAGAAGTAAAAGCATTATATTCCGCTCCGACCGAATCTAACTCTTTAGTTAAATCAAACGATGTTGGCCGGCGAACAGTGCCCTTGAAAAATAAATGCTCTAAAAAATGAGACACGCCGTTAATCTTTTTAGTTTCATAACGCGACCCAACTCCAAAATAAACTAAAACAGTCACCGAATCGGTGCCTGGAACTGGCGCGGTAACCACACGAGCATGGTTGCTTAAAATATGTTTGTCAATCATTAAATTTATCTTTAAAATAATCTATTAGTTCGGCTATTGCCACTCGATCTTGCTTCATGGTGTCTCGGTCGCGCACCGTCACTTTTTTATCTTCCAAAGTTTCAAAATCAATAGTTACGCAATAAGGCGTACCAATTTCATCTTGCCGGCGATAACGGCGGCCAATCGCTTGCGTCTCGTCATAATTAGTAAACCATTGCTTAGTTAAATCACGCCAGATGGGTTCGGCCACTTTTCGCAGCTCTAGTTTTTTACTAAGCGGCAGTACCGCAATTTTGTATGGCGCAAAAACATGTGGCAAACGAAGTACAGTCCGCATCTCTTTTTTGCCGTCAGCCGTAGGCACTTCTTCTTGGTCATACGCTTCCAGTAGCATAACCAATAACGTTCTATCAACCCCCAAACTAGGCTCAATTACATGTGGCACATATTTTTCCTGCGTCTCTGGGTCAGTGTAGACTAACTCTTGTCCTGAAAATTTAGCGTGCTGGGCTAAATCATAATCAGTCCGGTAAGCTAAGCCGTACAGTTCCTTAGTGCCGAACGGATATTTATATTCTATATCGACCGTACGTTTTGAGTAATGGGCGCGCTCGCCGTCCTTAATTTCACGAAAAACTAAATTCTTTTTCGACACGCCGCAATAATCCAGCCAATCTTTAATTTCTTTTAACCACATATCAAAAGCCTTTTTCCATTGTTTAGGGTGCACAAAATATTCAATTTCCATCTGTTCGAATTCTCGAGTGCGGAAAATAAAATTACCTGGCGTAATTTCATTCCTAAAAGCTTTACCAATTTGTGCCACCCCGAACGGTACCCGTTTGCGGGCGGAATTTAATATTGAATTAAAATCAACAAAAATCGCTTGAGCGGTTTCCGGACGAAAATAAACTTTATTGTCATCACTTTTAATCGGTCCTAAGTGCGATTCCAGCATCATGTTAAAAGTTTTAAGCTTAGTCAATTCCCCGCCATCCGGACTTTTAATTTTCTTTTTGTCCAGCGCCTTTTGCATATCTTCCAAGTTCATACCAGTTGTGTCTACCCCATTATCTTCTAATAAATGATCAGCCCGATAACGCTTATGAGTTTTTTTACATTCCACTAACGGATCATTAAAATGTGAAATATGCCCGGAAGCCTCCCAAGTTTTTGGATTCATCAAAATGGCCGCGTCCAATCCGACCATATCCGTTCGGTTATGAACAAAGCGAACCCACCATTGTTGCTTAATATTGTTTTTCAATTCGACTCCTAACGGTCCATAATCCCACGTATTGGCCAAGCCGCCGTAAATTTCTGACGAGGGGAAAATAAACCCTCGCTGTTTAGCCAAAGTTAAGACTTTATTAAGTACTGAATCATCCGTTTTCTTTTTCATATTGCAGTATCTTAACCTTTTTTACTTTGATTATCAAGGCTAGTGTCCTCCGTTGAAAGTCCTTTAGATTCTTCCTTTAATGACTGCAATTCTTTTTCTAAGTCAAACTCGCTTTTTAAGTCTTCAGGTTTTTCTAACGCACCGTGAGCCTGTTTAAATCTTTCCTGGCGCCTTGCCTTCACTTGTTCGGCAATTGACGGCTTACCTTTTGGTTTGTCTGATTTTGGTAGCCCTGCTTCCGTGGCCTTAATTTCAGGTTCATCCGTTCTAATATATTCTTTTAACGCCTCTGGCCCAACGCCCGGGACTTCAGCTGCCTGGCCGCCAACCTTAGTTACTTGCTCTTGAGTCACTGTGATTTTTTGCATGGGTATATCCAAACCGACAACCAAATCTGCTTCTTTATCAATTAAGTTAATGTCAGTTGAGCGATGTTGGCTATATCCGGGCTTATCAGAAGTTAAATAATAAACATTGTCGCCTACCAAAAAGCTATAACGTCCTTTGGCGTCAGCCATTTGAGTTTCTAGCAACTTATTGTATTCCTTGTCGTAAATTCTAACCACTGACCGCGGCAATGCTCGGCGGGAAGATAAGTCGTAAATAATACCCCAACTTTTTGGTCTTTTTTGATACCCCAAGCGATAAAATAAGATAAACAACACAATATGAATGGCCAAAGCGCTTAGGGTTACCTTAGACGGGCTGACAACGACTGTCACTAGCGCGATCGGGATAGCAGAAAAAGCAATCATCTTTTGAAGTAAGCGTAAATAATGATCTCGAACCACCTTCTTATCTGGTACCGCGTCAGTGACTTGGTCGATCGGGATATTGACTGTAATCAAAGTATCTTTTTCTTTTACTTCAATAACTTCTCCATGATATAAATCTAAAAAGCGTTGGTCTTCGCTTCTATCTGACAAAACTTCTGTCGGGAATACAAATTTAGGCTTAGTAACCTGAATATAATATTTGCCGGGGGGAACTAAAAAACTATAACGCCCCGCCTTGTCAGTCACGCGTGATCGAAATAATTTCTCCCCCTCAGCTAGATACAACCGGACAATTGCTAAGTCAATTGGCTGTTTTGTGATGGAATTGTAAACCACGCCCCACTTTTTACGCCTTCGTCGCCACAGCGCGGCTAAAGGTTGGGTAAAGAAATACCTCAGATACGCCAATAAGTTAAACAAGCTAAAGGATGTGCCGACCACTCCGGTAGCCACTACTATAACTGTTGGCGCTACGACCTCTTCGGTTGCCTGCTCAACAAGTGGGTCATTGATAAAATCAATAACTGGAGCGGCCAAATTACCAGTAATATTTAGTAAGGCGCTTTCACTAATATCAACCAGTTCTTGCACTACTCCGACCACATCGACATCAATAATATCCTCAACAATATCAGTTTCTGATTTATCATAAATATCCCGACACCCGCTATCGGCCGGATAATCAATAAAGCCATCGCCGTCATTGTCAATGCCATCAGAGCATTGAGTCACCCCTCCAATCGGGGGTTCAACTGCGTTCATCTCATCATCGTCAGAGGCTGATACGCATCCCGGATCGTTAGGGTAATCAACCAAGCCATCGCCGTCATTGTCAACGCCATCAGAGCATTGGGGCAAGGCAGTCGTCAAATTAAATTCATCATTATCGGAAAAACTGTCGCATCCCGGATCGTTAGGGTAATCAACCAAGCCATCGCCGTCATTGTCGTTGCCGTCATTACAATCAAATATCACTGCTCCATCAACTTCATCGTCATCTGCCGCATCAACGCATCCCGGATCGTTAGGGTAATCAACCAAGCCATCGCCGTCATTGTCAACGCCATCAGAGCATTGGGGCAAGGCAGTCGTCAAATTAAATTCATCATTATCGCCGACATTGATACACCCCGGATCGTTAGGGTAATCAACCAAGCCATCGCCGTCATTGTCAACGCCATCAGAGCATTGGGCCTGAATCGGACTTGTTTCATCATCATCGGCTGGACTAGAACACCCCGGATCGTTGGGGTAATCAATCAAGCCATCGCCGTCATTGTCTATGGTGTCAAGGCATTCGGTGGGGTCTAACTCACTATTATCAAATAAATTACTACACCCCGGGTCGACCGGATAATCAACTAAACTATCGCCGTCGTCATCTAAGCCGTTATTGCATTGCGTGGCTGGATCAATTTCGCTGTCATCAAGCTCCGAGTTGCATCCAGGATCATTTGGGTAGTCAACCAGCAAATCAGAATCATTGTCTGCCCCGTCGGAACATTCAGGGAGCGCATCAGTCTCATCATCATCTGACGCCGAAGCGCAACCTGGGTCATTCGGATAATCAATAAATGAATCGGCGTCATTATCCAAAGTATCTGAACATTCTGGCTCTGTGGGCGGATCTGTTTCATCCGTATCAGCCAAATTATCACACCCCGGATCGTTCGGATAGTCAATTAAGCCATCGCCGTCGTCATCTAAGCCGTTATTGCATTGCGTGACGGGATCGGTTTCGTCATTGTCAGTCAATGAAGAACACCCGGGGTCAAGCGGATAGTCAATTAAGCCATCGCCGTCGTTATCAATAGAATCAGCACACTTAGCCGCAACATCGGTTTCGTCATTGTCGCTAGCTGAAGCACACCCCGGATCAAGCGGATAGTCAATTAAGCTATCGCCGTCGTTATCCAAAGTATCGTTACATTGCGGAGGTGTAACCGGATCAGTTTCATCTCCGTCTAAAGCTGAGGTGCAGCCAGGATCAAGCGGATAGTCAATTAAGCCATCGCCGTCGTTATCAATGCTGTCACCGCAGGCTACCGGCGGGGG